>WNGA01001353.1_pt1 | contig 71205 bp, 77 predicted proteins | sample 5400061 | NCBI WGS metagenome assembly WNGA01 (sample SAMN13153366, study PRJNA577476) | soil metagenome | isolation source: 100 cm soil or saprolite under grassland replicate 2 | place: USA:California | collected 2016-06-15
GGTTCGACCAGCTTCCGGCGGAGACCTACGTCAAGGGCTTCCTGCGCACCTACGCCGAATACCTCGGCCTCGACGGCCAGCTGTACGTCGACGAGTACAACTCCCGGTACGTCGCGACCGAGGAGGAGCCGCCGATCCGCGCCCGGCGCACCGTCCGGACTCGGCGCGCCCGGCGCGTGCAGTCGGGGGTGCTCGTCGCCGCGCTCGTCGGAATCGCCGTCCTGACGGCCCTCGTGATCGCCGCCTGGAAGTCGGGCTCGCCGCCTCCGCAGAACGTGGTCGGCGTCTCGCCGCCGAAGCAGGTCGTGACCCAGGCGACCCGGCACGGACCGCCGTCGATCGTCCTCCGTGCCGTCCGCAAGACGTCGCTCCTCTCGGTGCGCGTCGGCGGGCCGACCGGCCGCGTCGTCCTCTCGAACCAGCCGCTCGCCCCCGGCGACACGAAGCGTTTTGCGACGAAGCGCCTCTGGATCAACACGGGCACGCCCGAGAACCTCCGCATCACGGTCGACGGCAAGCGGTTCGCCGTGCCCCGCGGGCCGCGGCCGTTCGTCGTGACGGCGCACGGCATCGCTCCTGCATAGCTACCTCGTCGTTACGGGATCCGAGCTGGTCCGCGGCGACCGCTCGGACCGCAACGGGCCCTTCCTCGCGCGCGAGCTCGTTCGGCTCGGCCTCGAGCCGGCACGGATCGCGATCGTCGGCGACGACGAGCGCGAGCTCGAGGCGGCTCTCCGGGACGGCCTGCGGGCGGATCTCTGCGTCGTCAGCGGCGGGCTCGGCCCGACCCACGACGACCGGACGGTCGAGGTCGTCGCGCGCGCCGCGGGCGTGGGGCTGCACGTGGACGACGGCCTGCGCGTGCAGATCGAGGCGATCTCGCGCGCCGTCGCCGAGCGGCTCCGCCGCCCGTACGCCGACTTCGAGGCAGGCGTCCGGAAGCAGGCGACGATCCCGGACGGCGCGATCCCGCTCGGCCTCGCCGGCACCGCGCCGGGGCTCGTCCTCGAGACGGCCGGGGCGGCCGTCGTCGTCCTGCCGGGCCCGCCGCGCGAGCTGCAGCGGCTCTGGCCGCGCGCGCTCGAGACCGACCCCGTGCGGGAGGTGCTCGCGCGGGCGACGCCGCCCGAGCACCGCGTCCTGCGCTTCTACGGCGCGAGCGAGTCGGAGGTCGCGCGCGCGCTCGCGGAGGCGGGCGGCGAGCCGGCGGGCGTCGTCGCGACCATCTGCGCGCGCGACTTCGAGATCCACGTCGACCTCTTCGGGCCCGCGGACGGGCTCGGGACGACGCTGCGCGAGCGGCTCGCGCGCCACCTCTTCGCCGAGGAGGAGCAGTCCGTCGAGGAGCTCGTGCTCGAGGCGTGCCGTGCCCGCGGCTGGACGCTCGCGACCGCGGAGTCGTGCACCGGCGGGATGGTGGCCGAGCGGCTGACGAGCGTGCCGGGGTCGAGCGACGCCTTCGTCGGCGCCGTCGTCGCGTACGCGAACGGCGTCAAGGAGCGCGAGCTGGGCGTGACGACGCTGGCCGAGTTCGGCGCCGTCTCCGCGGAGACGGCGGCCGCGATGGCGACGGGCGTGCGTGCGCGGCTCGGAGCGGACGTCGGAGTCGCCGTGACCGGAATCGCCGGGCCGGGCGGCGGCACGCCGGAGAAGCCGGTCGGGCTCGTGTACGTCCATGCCGAGACGCCGGAGGCCTCGCACGGCATCGACTTCACCTTCCCGTCCGACCGCGAGTCGATCCGCCGCCGCGCGACCGTCGCGGCGCTCCATCTCGTCCGGCGCCTTCTGACACAGAACCGCGACGAAGCGGCATGACTCCGGCCGCTAGCGTGGAGCCGGATGCACGAGTTCGGCTCTTCTGCGGCCTGCGCCTTCCCGACGACGCCGCCGACGCGATCGCCGCATGGCAGCGCCGGATCGACGGCGGCCGGCCCGTGCCGCGCGAGAACCTCCACTTCACGCTCGTGTTCCTCGGCTGGCAGCCCGGCGCCCGCGTGGCGGAGGTGGTGGAGACGCTGCGTCGCCGCTGCGCCGGCCTCGACCCGTTCCGGTTCGAGGCCGTCCGGTATCGGGAGACGCAGAGCGTCGGGATGCTCGTCTTCGGCCCCGACGACCGCGCCGAGGCGCTGGCGTTCGACCTCCAGCGCGACCTGCTCGGCCGGGTCGAGCGGGAGCGGTGGCTGCCGCACGTGAGCGTCTTTCGCTTCAAGACGAGACCACGCCTCCGGCCGCCGCTGCCGGAGCTGGGAACGGTCGTGACGTCCGAGGCGGCTGCTTACCTTTCCGTGCTTCGCCCGACCGGGGCGGAGTACGTCGTCCTCGCAAGTGTCCCTTTGAGACCTAAATAACGCCCGCGCCAAAGGAGAACCAGATGGATAGGGAACAAGCCCTCGACGCAGCCCTCGGCCAGATCGAGCGGAACTTCGGCAAGGGCGCCGTCATGAAGATGAACGACCGGGCCGCGGTCTCGATCGGGGCGATCTCGACCGGCTCGCTCTCGCTCGACCTCGCGCTCGGAATCGGCGGACTGCCGCGCGGCCGCATCGTCGAGGTGTTCGGCCCCGAGTCGTCCGGCAAGACGACGCTCGTCTACCACGTGATCGCCGAGGCGCAGCGACGCGGCGGCATCTGCGCGTTCATCGACGCCGAGCACTCGATGGATCCCGCGTACGCGAAGAAGATCGGCGTCGACATCGACAACCTCCTCGTCTCGCAGCCCGACACGGGCGAGCAGGGGCTCGAGATCTCCGAGCTGTTGATCCGCTCCGGCGCGCTGGACGTCGTCGCGATCGACTCCGTCGCGGCGCTGACGCCGAAGGCCGAGATCGAGGGAGAGATGGGCGACTCTCACGTCGGCCTGCAGGCGCGGCTGATGTCGCAGGCGCTGCGCAAGCTCGCCGGCACGCTCAACCGCACCGACACGATCTGTCTCTTCACGAACCAGCTGCGCGAGAAGATCGGCGTCATGTTCGGCAACCCGGAGACGACGCCGGGCGGCCGCGCGCTCAAGTTCTACTCGTCCGTCCGGCTCGACATCCGCCGCATCGAGACGCTGAAGGACGGCGTCGAGGCGATCGGCAACCGCGTCCGCGTCAAGGTCGTGAAGAACAAGGTCGCGCCGCCGTTCAAGCAGGCCGAGTTCGACATCATCTACGGCCTCGGGATCTCGTGGGAGGGCACCGTCCTCGACTCGGGTCTCGAGCGGAAGATCGTGACGAAGTCCGGCTCGTACTTCAGCTACGGCGACGAGCGGCTCGGCCAGGGGCGGCAGAACGCGACGGCGTTCCTGCGCGAGCACCCGGACGTGACGCAGCAGATCCTCGCCGCGCTCCAGGCGCAGGTCGGCGCCGATCAGGTCGTCTCGGCACGCCTGCTCCCGACCGCCGCACCCGAGGACGCGGCGAAGGCGCGCGAGCTCGAAGAGGTTGCCGTCGAAGCCTGACGACCCGCTCGAGATCGCCCTGCGCGCGCTCCGGGCCGCCGACCGCTCACGGGCGGAGCTCGACGAGCGCCTCGAGCGGCGGGGAATCCCGGCCGGCGAGCGGACGGCGGCGCTCGACGAGCTCGAACGGCTCGGCTATCTCGACGACGCCCGGACGGCGGCCCTCCGGGCGGGGCGGCTGGCGGCGCGCGGCTACGGGGACGCCTACATCCGGGCCGACCTGGAACGGCGCGGCCTGCCTGCGGACGAGGCCCTGGACGCGCTCGAGCCCGAGCCGGAGCGGGCGGCGCGGCACGTCCGCCGGGGCCCGGCCTGGCTCGCCCGCCGGGGCTTCGGGGAGGAGGTCTTTGCACCGGACCCGTAGCAACCGTTACGATGCAGTCCTATCGAGAATCCACGTTTTGCCTGCACAGACACGATTTCGAATCCCGACACCGAAACCGAAGCGTTCGTCCGACGACTCTTGACACGGCATTAGCGACGTAGACGACTGACATTTCGCGCGGCACGCGGTGCCGCGGCTTCGGCTTCGCGAGATTCGTGACCGGCGTGCGGGCGTACCGGAGGGGCGCGCATGCTCGTAGCGGTCGCAACAGTGATCGGCCTCCTGATCGGAGGGGTCGTCGGCGCGCTCGTCATCCGGACGATCGGCGCCTCGCGGTTCGACAAAGCGCTGCGCACGCGTCAGCAGCTCTTACTTGACGCCGAGCGGGAAGCCGATGCGATGCGGCGCGAGACGCGGATCGAGGCGCGCGAGGCGGCCGTCAAGCTGCGGGCCGGGATCGAGGCGGAGCTGCACGAGCGGCGCAGCCAGCTCGCGCGTGCCGAGGAGCGGATGCAGACGCGCGAGGAGGAGATCGAGCGCAAGGTCGTCGAGATCGCCCGGCGTGAGCAGGGGCTCGACGACCGCGAGGAGGCGTCGAAGCAGCTGCACGCGGACCTCAAGGAGGCGAAGGCCGAGCAGCTGCGGCGGCTCGAGCGGCTCGCCGGCATGACGACGGCCGAGGCGAAGCAGCATCTCCTCGAGCGGTCGGAGGACCTGATCCGGCACGAGCTCGCACGTCAGGTGCGGCAGATGGAGGAAGAGGCGCGCACGGAGGCGAAGCGGCGCGCACGGAACCTCGTCGCGGACGCGCTGCAACGCGTCGCGGCCTCTCACGCCGCGGAGACCACGGTGTCGATGGTCGAGCTTCCCTCCGACGACATGAAGGGACGGATCATCGGCCGCGAAGGTCGCAACATCCGCGCGCTCGAGCATCTCACAGGCGTCGACTTCATCGTCGACGACACGCCGCAGGCCGTCGTCCTCTCCTCGTTCGACGGCATCCGGCGCGAGGTCGCGAAGCTGACGCTCGTGAAGCTGATCGAGGACGGACGCATCCATCCGGCGCGGATCGAGGAGATGTACTACCAGTCGAAGGCGGAGATCGAGGACGCGATCCTGCAGGCCGGCGAGCAGGCTGTGTTCGAGGCGAACTGCGGCGAGTTCCACGAGGAGCTCGTCAAGATCCTCGGCCGGCTCCGCTATCGCACGAGCTACGGGCAGAACGTGCTGCGCCACACGCTCGAGGTCGTGCACCTCTGCGGGATCATGGCGGCGGAGCTCGGCGCGGGCGTCAAGACGACGAAGCGCGCCGCGCTTCTGCACGACATCGGCAAGGCGATGACGCACGAGGTCGAGGGCTCGCACGCGCTCATCTCGGCGCAGCTCGCGCGGCGCTACGGCGAGACGCAGGGCGTCGTGCACGCGATCGAGGCGCACCACTACGAGGTGCAGCCGCAGACGGTCGAAGCGGTGCTGCTGATCTCCGCAGACGCGATCTCCGCGTCGCGGCCGGGCGCCCGCGGCGAGTCGCTCGAGAACTACATCAAGCGGCTCGAGTCACTGGAGGAACTCGCGTCGTCGCGTCCCGGAGTGGAGAAGGTCTACGCGCTGCAAGCGGGGCGGGAGATCCGCGTGATCGTGAAGCCGGACGAGGTCGACGACGACACGGCGATCCTCCTCTCGCACGAGATCGCGCGCGAGATCGAGGACCAGCTCGAGTACCCCGGCCAGATCAAGGTGACGGTGATCCGCGAGAGCCGCGCCACCGACGTCGCGTCCAACCGCACCGAGGCGCGCCGCGCGACGCCCACCATCGACGCGGCTTAGTTGCGTTTCGTCAGCGCGGCGACGGTTCCAAGTCCGATGAAGACGGCGCCGGAGCCGTAGCGGAAGAACGCGCGGCGGCGCCGGAGCGCGCCGGCGATCGTTCCGGCCGCGAGCGCGTAGAGCGAGTCGCTGACGAAGCCGAGCAGCATGAAGAGCAGCCCGAGCACGAGCACCTGCGTCCAGACCGCGCCGCGATCCGGGTCGACGAACTGCGGCAGGAAGGCGAGGAAGAACAGCGCCGTCTTCGGATTGAGGACGTTCACGACGGCGCCTTGCACGAACAGCCGCCGCCGCGCGCCGCCGGGCAGGCCGCTGCGCAACGGAGGGTCGCGCTCGAGCAGCTTGCGGATCCCGACGAAGATCAGGTACGCGGCACCGACGAGCTTGACGGTCGTGAACGCGGTCGCCGAGGCGACGATCAGCGCCGAGAGGCCGGCGGTCGCGGCAAGCACGTGGACGGCGGTGCCGAGGTGGATCCCGGCGACAGAGGTGAGTCCGGCGAGCCGTCCGTGCTCGGCGCTCTGCGTGACGACGTAGAGGACCGCCGGGCCCGGCACGAGCAGGAGCAGCACCGACGCGACGGCGAAGACCTCGAGGGCTGAGAGGCTCGGGAGCGCCACGGCTACGATTCTGCCCGTGCGCCGCTACCACGTCACGACCTTCGGCTGCCAGATGAACGCTCACGACAGCGAGCGGATCAAGGGGATGCTCGAGGAGCTCGGCCTGGGCGAGGCGCCGACGCAGGCGGAGGCCGACGTCGTCGTCTTCAACACCTGCACGATTCGCGAGAAGCCGGACACGAAGTTCGCTGCGTACATCGGCGATGCGATCGCGCAGAAGCGTCGTCGTCCCGAGACCGTGATCGCCGTCGGCGGCTGCTACGCGGAGGCGCAGCGCGAGCGGTTGTTCGCGCTCTACCCCGAGGTCGACGTCGCCTTCGGGCCGGGCTCGATCCCGCATCTCGGCGCGTGGCTCGGCGCCGGCGGGTTCGGGGTGGAGCGCTCGGCCTTCGGGGTCGCGGACGAGCGGCGGTTCGCGGCCACGCTGCCTCAACACCGGGAACGGCGATTCAGTGCGTGGGTCCAAGTTTCCATGGGCTGCAACTCGAAGTGCGCGTACTGCATCGTGCCGGCCGTGCGCGGCCGCGAGCTCTCGCGCCGTCCGGGCGAGATCGTCGCGGAGGTCGCACGCCTCGCGGAGCAAGGTGTGCACGAGATCACGCTGCTCGGGCAGAACGTCAACTCGTATGGTCGCGACGTCGGCACCGACTTCGCGGAACTGTTGCGCGCCTGCGACGCCGTCGACGGTATCGAGCGGATCCGCTTCACCTCGCCGCACCCGAAGGACTTCCGCGCGAACGTGATCGCCGCGATGGCCGAGTGCGCGACCGTGTGCGAGCACGCGCATCTGCCGCTGCAGTCGGGCTCGACGCGCGTGCTGAAGTCGATGCGCCGCACGTACTCGCGCGAGCGCTACCTGCGGCTCGTCGCGGAGCTGCGCGAGGCGATTCCCGATCTTGCGCTGACGACGGACATCATCGTCGGCTTCCCGGGCGAGACCGACGCGGAATTCGACGAGACCGTCGAGGTTGTCGAGGAGGTCGGGTTCGACGGCGCGTTCACGTTCGTCTACTCGCCGCGGCAGGGCACGGAGGCGGCCGCGATGCCGAACCAGGTCCCGGACACCGTCAAGCACGAGCGGATCGAGCGTCTCGTCGAGGTCGTGCAGGCCGTCGCGCACACGAGGAACGCCGAGCGGGTCGGCCGCGTCGAGGAGGTCCTGGTCGAAGGACTGTCGCGCACCGATCCGTCCCTACTGCGCGGCCGGACGCGGCGCAACACGACGGTCAACTTCCGGGGCGTCGCGCCGTCGGGCGCGCTCGCAGGCGTGCTGATCGAGTCGGCGACCTCCCAGACGCTGAACGGTGTCGAGCGGACGGCCGTCGCGGCCTGAGTGTCCTGGCGCTCTTCGGGCCGACGGCGAGCGGCAAGACCGCCGTCGCCGGCGCGATCTGCGGGCTGATCCCGGCAGAGGTGGTGTCCGCGGACGCGGCGGCGCTCTTCCGCGGACTGGAGGTGCTGACCGCCGCGCCCGAGTATCCGGCGCGGCTCGTCTCGCTCTTCGACATCGAGCACGACGTGTCGGTCGGGGAGTTCCAGCGGCTCGCGCACGCCGCGATCGACGAGGTGCTCGCGGCGGAGCGGACGCCGGTCGTCGTCGGCGGCAGCGGCCTCTACCTGCGGGCTGCGCTGACGGAGCTCGAGCTGCCACCGCCGCCGCGGGCGGGCGCGCGCGAGCGGTGGGAGGCGGTCTACGACGAAGGGCCTGCGGCGGCACACGCCCGACTCGCCGACCTCGACCCCGAGGCGGCAGTACGCGTCCATCTGAACGACCGGCGGCGTGTCGTGCGCGCGCTCGAGCTGGCGGAGGTGGGCGCGTCGCTCGCGGGTGACGCGCTGTGGTCGCACGAGGCGCGGCACCCGACGCTCGTGTTCGGCCTCGACGTGCCCGACGACGTCCTCGACGAGCGTATCCGTGCGCGCGCGGTCGAGATGCTGGAGCGCGGTGTCGTCGAAGAGGCGCGCCGCGCGCTCGCACGTCCGCTCTCGCCGTCGGCGCGCAAGGTGATGGGGCTCTCGGACTTCGCCGAACTGCCGCCAGAGGAAGCACGCGACGCGCTCGTCGCGAACAACCGCCGGCTCGCGCGCTACCAGCGGAAGTGGCTGCGTCGGCTGCGGGACGTCGTGCCGGTGGACGCAAATCGTCCGGCCCCCGATGTCGCCGCCGAGATCGTCTCGGTCGCCCGCACGCGTGGGATGCTTGCGGCGTGATCCGGCAGGTCGAGGCGGCCGACTGGCAGCGCCTCCGTGACGCTCGGCTGCGCGCGCTCGCCGACGCGCCCGAGGCGTTCCTCGAGACGGTCGAGGACGCGCGCGGGTTCCCCGAGAGCCGCTGGCGCGAGCGGGCGACGGCGACCGACGCGCGGGCGTCGTTCGTGCTCGAGCGCGAGGGCGTATTCGACGGAATGGTCAGCTGCTTCATCGCCGACGACCCACGAACGGTTTTCCTCGTCGCGATGTGGGTGGCGCCGGTGCTGCGCGGCAGCGGCGCCGCCGCGGAGCTCGTCGCGAGCGTGGTCGAGTGGGCGCGACTGCGCGGCGCGGAGCGCGTGTGCCTCTCCGTCGAGCATGACAACCAGCGGGCCGCTCGTCTGTACGCGCGGTGCGGCTTCGTCGAGACACACGATCCGCCGCCGCTCCCCTACGAACCGAATCCCGGCAACCGCTTCTTCGTCTGCGCGCTCTGATGGAACGGTGGAGCGCACACGGCAACGTCTATCTCGTCACCGCCGAAACGGTCGACGCGGAGCGCGTCCGCGCGGAGGTCGGCGAAGCGGACGGGATCGTGCAGGTGCTCGCGCGCGGCGACGACTGGCTCGACGTCGCGATTTGGAATCCCGACGGCTCGACCGCCGAGCTGTCCGGCAACGGGACACGCATCGCCGCCGCGTGGCACGGCGCCGACCACGTGCTCGTGCGCGTCGGCGAGCGCGACGTGCGCGCGCGGCGGCTCCCGGACGGCCGGATCGAACAGGAGCTCGGCGAGGTGCGCGTCTTCGAGACGGAGCGCGTCGCCGGTCTCGACGTGACGCCGGTCGACGTCGGCAACCCGCACGCCGTCGTCATCGGTGATCCCGACGATCTCCCTCTGATCGGGCCACTGCTCGAGACGCACCCGCGTTTCCCGAACCGGACGAACGTGCAGGTGGCGCGCATCGAGCGGCCGGGACGCGTGACCGCGCGCGTCTGGGAGCGCGGAGTCGGCGAGACGAGCGCCTCGGGCACGAGCGCCGTCGCGGTTGCTGCGGCGACGCACGGCACCGGGGAAGTCGTCGTCTCGTTCCCGGGCGGCGACCTGACCGTTCGCCTCGAGGGCGGCCGTGCGTTGTTGACGGGCCGCGCGGACCGCGTCGACGACGTCTGACTTCTGGTGCGAACTCGGCACGGACGCGGCACAGGTTCGCGACTACGATCGGCAGTGGGTGGTGGGTTAGGGGTGCCCCGAAGGGCACGGCCGTTTCGGCCTCGGCTAGCCGGGCGAGATGCCGTACTCGCGCAGCGCGTCGTTGAGGCTCGTGCGCAGGTCGGTCGACTCCCGGCGGCGGCCGATGATCAACGCGCAGGCGAGGTCGAACGTGCCCGCGGGGAACTGCTTCGGCCGCGTGCCGGGGACGACGACCGAGCGCGGCGGGACGTAGCCACGATGCTCGACCGGCTCGGGGCCGGTCACGTCGATGATCGGGATCGACGCGCCGAGCACGACGGTCGGGGCGATCACGGCCTGCTCGCCGACGACGACGCCTTCGACTAGCACGGCGCGGGAGCCGATGAAAGCGCCGTCCTCGACGATCACCGGTCGCGCACCGATCGGCTCGAGGACGCCGCCGATGCCGACGCCGCCCGCCAGGTGCACGTCGGCGCCGATCTGCGCGCACGAGCCGACCGTCGCCCACGTGTCGACCATCGTCCGCGGCCCGACCCACGCACCGATGTTCACGTAGCTCGGCATCAGGACGACGTCACGGGAGAGAAACGCGCCGTAGCGTGCCGTCGCGGGCGGCACGACGCGGACGCCGAGCTGCTCGTAGCCACGCTTCAGCGGGATCTTGTCGCGGTACTCGAACGGCCCGAGCTCCTGCGGCTCCACCGAACGCAGCCGGAAGTACTCGATGATCGCCTGCTTCACGGACTCGTTCACGGTCCATTCGCCGTCGCGCTTCTCCGCGACGCGGAGCTCTCCTCGGTCGAGCGCGGCGATCGTCTCCTCGACCGTCACAGGCCCTCCACGAGGATCGCGGCGGCGCGTTCGCACGCTTCTTCGTCCGGCACGAGCGCGACACGCGCGTAGCCTTCGCCGGACGGGCCGAAGAACGACCCGGGCGCGACGACGATGCCGCGCTCGAGCAGTCGCGTCGCGAACGACTCGGACGTCTCGCCGTCGGGCGCGCGCGACCAGAGATAAAACGTCGCAACGCTCGACGCCGGAGCGAGGTCGAACAGCGGCGCGAGCAGCGCGCGTTTGCGCGCGTAGAGCGCCCGGTTCTCGGCGACGTGCGCTTCGTCATTCCACGCGACGACCGACGCGCGCTGGACGAACTCCTGCGGCGCCGTGCCGACGTTCGGGCGGAAGGCGCGCAGAGCCTCGATCACGCTCGCGTCCGCGCACACGAAGCCGGAGCGGTAACCAGTCATCGACGACCGCTTCGAGAGCGTCTGGAACACGACGACGTTCGTGCGGTCGGGAAGCTCGATCGCCGACCCGGGAGGCTCGTCGTACCACAGCTCGGTGTACGCCTCGTCCGACGCGAGGTAGAAGCCGTAGGTGCGCGCGCGCTCCGCCAGCTCGTCGTAGAAGGAGCGCGGCGCGATCGCGCCGGTCGGGTTGTGCGGGTAGTTGATCCAGAAGATCGCGCAGCGACGCCACGTCTCGTCGTCGATCGCGTCGAGGTCCGGCAGCCACGCAGTCGACTCGCGCAGCGGCACGAAGCGCGGCTCGGCGCCGGCGAACCGCGCGCCGCGCTCGTACACCGGGTACGCGGGCTCGGGGACGACGACGACGTCCTTCTCCGGCGAGCAGACGGCGAGCGGGAAGAGGAAGATCGCCTCCTTCGACCCGTACGTCGGGATCAGCTCCGTCTCGGGATCGACGTCGGCGCCGAAGCGGCGCGCCAGCCAGCCGGCGATCGCCTCGCGCAGCTCGGGCAGCCCGGCCGCGCGCGGGTAGCCCGCGGTCGCCGGCAGCGCGTCGGCGAGCGCCTGCTGGATGAACGCCGGCGTCGGCTCCATCGGATCGCCCATTCCGAAGTCGATCAGCTCGATGCCGCGTGCGCGTGCCGCCGCCTTCGCCTCGTCGAGCCGGAGGAAGGGGTACGTCGCCAGCGACGCGAGCACCGGAGAGACCGCGCTCACGTGGCCACCGTAGCGGCGAAGCGCAGGAGCGCGTCGTAGGTTCGCCGCAGCTCCGCGACCTCGACCCGCTCGTCGCGCTTGTGCGCGTACCGCGTTGCGCCCGGGCCGAGGTTGACCGCGTCGAGGCCGCGCTCGGCGAATTCCGCGACCGGCGTCCACGCCTGCTTCGGCTTCACCGCGAAGCCGCCCGCCTCGCGGAGCGCCTGCACGAGCGGCGACTCTGCCGCGACGCGCGCGGGGGGCGAGTTCCCAAGCAGCTCGAGCTCCGCGACGGCGCCGACGAGCTCGCGCAGTCGCGCCTCGGCCTCGCCAGGCGTGCGGTTCGGCGCGTAGCGGTAGTTGAGCGTCGCGGTCGCGCGGTCGGGAATGACGTTTGTGGCGATGCCGCCCTCGATGCCGGTGATGCTCAGAACCTCGCGGAAGACGAGCCCCTGGATCTCGACGTCGACCGGCTCGAGCGCCGTGAGCGGCGCGAGTCCCTCGACGGCGCGGTCGATCGCGTTGTCACCGGTCCACGGCCGCGCGGAGTGTGCGCTCGTGCCGTGGAAGACCAGCCGCGCGTTGAGGTTGCCGAGGCAGCCGACGTGCACCTCGTTGTCGGTCGGCTCGAGCATCACGACGAGGTCGCAGTCGAGCCCGTGCCGCTCGAAGAACCCCGGCAGCGCCGACTCGCCCGCGGGCAGCTCCTCGCGCCCGAAGAAGAGATACGAGAACGGCGCGCCCGCGAGCGCGAGCTCGACCATCAGGGCGACGCCGCCCTTCATGTCGCTCGCGCCGAGCCCGACCACCCAGCCGTCCTCGAGCCGGCCCGGCACGTTGCCCTGCGCCGGCACCGTGTCGTAGTGCCCGGCGAGGACGACCCGGCCGCCGGGATAGAAGAGGACGGTGTCGCCGTCGTAGGCGGGCCGCAGCGGCAGCAGCGAGCGGACGTGCTCGACGACGGCCGCCTCGTTCCGGCTCTCCGACGGGATGTCGACGAGCTCGAGCGTCCGGGCCGCGAGAGGATCCACGGCATAATCATCGCGTGACGAAGCCGCAGGCGCCCACGGAGCTGGAGCGTGGGCTCGTGCTGGCCGTTCTCCCTCCCGGAGCCGACGCCGACGACGAGCTGGGGGAGATGCACGAGCTCGCGCGGACCGCGGGCGTCGCGCCCGTCGGCGCCGTCGTCCAGCACCGCGCGCGCCCGGCGCCGCGCACCTATGTCGGCAAGGGCAAGATCGAGGAGCTGAAGGAGCGGTACCGGGAGCTCGCCGCCGAGTCGCTGATCGTCGACGACGAGCTCGAGCCCGCACAGCAGCGATATCTCGAGGACGTGCTGCAGGCGCGCGTCGTGGACCGTACGCAGCTGATCCTCGACATCTTCGCGCAGCACGCAGTCAGCGCGGAGGGAAAGCTGCAGGTCGAGCTCGCGCAGCTCGAATACAACCTGCCGCGCATGCGCGGGATGTGGCAGCACCTCGAGCGTCTCGGCGGCGGCGTCGGCACGCGCGGCCCCGGCGAGACGCAGCTGGAGACCGACCGGCGCATCGCGCGGCGCCGTGTTGCGCTCCTGAAGCGGCGCCTCGCCGGCCTTTCGCGCCAGCGCGCGACGCGGCGGCGCGAGCGTGAGCGCACGTCGGTGCCGACGATCGCGCTCGCGGGCTACACGAACGTCGGCAAGTCGACGCTCCTGAACGCGCTCACCGACGCCGCCGTCTCGGTCGAGAACCGCCTCTTCGAGACCCTCGACCCGACGACTCGTGCGTTCGAGCACGACGGCCGTCGCTACCTCATGACCGACACGGTCGGGTTCATCAGGCGGCTGCCGCACCAGCTCGTCGAGGGATTCGCGGCGACGCTCGAGGAAACGCTCGTCGCCGACCTCGTCCTCCACGTCGCCGACGCGTCCGAGGACGAGGTTCGCCTCGTCGAGCAGCTCGACGCCGTCGAGACGGTGCTCGACGAGATCGGCGCCGGTGCGCTGCCGTCGCTGCTCGTGCTGAACAAGGTCGACCGGCTCGGCCTGCTGGCGCGGCGGCGGGTCGCGAATCGCTTCCCGCACGCACTGCAGGTCTCCGCGCTCAGCGGCGAGGGACTCGACGGGCTGCGCGTGCGCATCGCGGATCACTTCGCCGGTCGCTTCGAGGAGGTGCGGCTGCTCGTCCCGTACGAGGAGGGCGCGAAGCTCGCGGAGCTGTACGCGCTCGGGGCGCCGGTCGACGAGCGCCGCGACGAGGCGGAAGGTGTCTTCGTCCGCGCGCGTCTGCCGCACCGCGACGTCGTCCGCTTCGCGCCGTTCGTCATCGCCGAGTCGCACCGGAAGCGAGAGGCCGGCTGAGCGTCGCGCTGTCGATTCGCCGCCTGCGGCCGGAAGCCGTCCTGCCGCAGCGCGCGTACCCCGGCGACGCAGGCCTCGACCTCGCCGCGTGCGAGCACGTCGTGCTGCAGCCGGGCGAGCGCGCGACCGTCGGCACGGGTCTCGCCGTCGCGATTCCCGCCGGCCACGCAGGGTTCGTGCAGCCGCGCTCGGGACTGGCGGCCGACAACGGGATCACGATCGTCAACACGCCCGGCCTCGTCGACTCCGGCTACCGCGGCGAGCTTCGCGTCATCCTGCTCAACACCGACCGCGAGCGCGCCTTCGAGGTCGAGCCGGGGATGCGGATCGCGCAGCTCGTCGTCCTGCCGCTGCCGGACCTCGAGCTGAGCGTCGTCGAGGAGCTGCCGGAGAGCGAGCGCGGCGAGCGGGGCTTCGGGTCGAGCACGTGACGCGCGAGCCGCGCATCCGCGTCTCGGCGCTCCTCGGCTGGCGCGGCCAGATCCTCCTCTGTCGCCACGAGAAGCCGGGCAAGGAGTACTGGCTGCTGCCCGGCGGCGGCGTCAACGGCGGCGAGAGCCTCGTGGATGCGCTGCACCGCGAGCTCGTCGAAGAGCTCGGGATCGACGAGGACATTCCGTTCGAGGGACCGGTGTGCATCGTCGAGTCGATCGCGCCGCAGTGGACGTTGTCGGCGAAGCACGTCGTGCACATCGTGTTCGCCGGCGACCTGAGCGGCCGCTCGCTGGAAGCCGTCAGCTCGGAGGACGCCGCCGTCCGCGGGCACCGCCTCTTCGCGCTCGACGACCTCGACTCGATCGTCATGCATCCGCCGCTGCAGCGGTTCCTACGGCGGTGGCGTCCCGGTGACCCCGTCGCGTACCTCGGCGCGCTCTGGGTCCCCTAACGCCTCTTTCTGCAACCGCCTGAAGCGAAACGAGCGCGTCAGCAGCGTGACGGCGAGCACTCCGACCACGACGTTGACGACGACGATCGTGATGTGCGCGCCGACGCTGAACGAGAGCAGCTCGGCGCGCCCGGCCTTGCCGCTGAAGAGGTAGAGCAGAAGTCCCTGCTCGGTGCCCGCGCCGCCGGGCGTGATCGGCAGCAGCGTCGAGAGGCTCTGCGCGAGCTGGGCGAGCAGCGCGTTGTGGATCGTTGCCGGGATGTGGAACGCGCGCAGCAGCCAGAAGACCGACGCAAGCCGGAAGACCCAGCTGAGCGCCTGCCACGTGACGACGCGCGTCAGGTACGCCTGCGGGCGGCGGACGATCGTGAAGCCGAGCTCGACACGCCACCAGAAGTCGAGGACCCGGTCGGTCACCCACACGAACACGATCACGACCACGAACGCGAGGACCGGCGCGCCGATCTTCACCAGCGTCGGGTGACGAAACGGCCAGCGCCAGTCGAAGTTCGGCAGATCGGGCAGCGCGTCCAGGCTCGGCAGTGCCCCGAGGTGGATCGCCCAGACGAGCAGACAGACCCCGACGACGGCGTCGAACAGCGTCTCGACGACGAGCGTCGCGGCCAGCGTCGGATACGTGCTCCCTTCGATCCGGCGCTTGACGAGGAAGAGCTTCAGGACGTCGCCGCCGCGTGCGGGCGTGATCGCGTTGAGCCCGACACCGCCGAGGTACGCCGCGACGACGCTGCCGCGCGGTACGCGCGTGTCGGGATACGCGGCGGCGATGATGTTCCGCCACGCGAGCGGACGCACCGCGAGCCGCAGTGCATGGAACCCGCACGCGACGCCGAGCGCGCCGAAGTCGACCGACGCGAGATGGCGGAAGAAGGCGCCCGCGTCGTGCAGGAAGACATGCATGCGTCACATCCTTTCCGAGTGAGCGGAAAACGTGCGGGTCGATCGTCCGTTCGAGGGATTCGCGAGCCTGATCACCCTGAAGGGGGAGGTACGGACCCCCGAACCGCCTACGGTGCCGTCAAACGGGCGAGGAGGAACGGATGTCACTGCGGAAGGCGCCGGGCGCGACAACGATTCGAGGCAACGCGCTCTGGGGCAAGGGCGGACGCGGCTCCCAGGCGCTGGTCGGCGTGGCCGTCGCCATGGCGATGCTCGTCACCGCTGCGCCCGTGGGTGCGGCCGGGAGCGGCAAGCCGTTCGTCCCCAAGCCGTTGCTGAACGCGGCGTCGGCGAATCCCACCGGCGTCTTCGACGTCGTCGTCACCGGCAAGCGCGGCACGACCGTGAACGACGTCGTCAGCGAGCTTCGTCCGCTGAGCCCGGTCTTGGGCAAGAAGTTCGGGCTCGTGTCGGGTGTGAGCGCCCGCCTTTCCGGCAAGGCGATCACGCTCCTCGCGGGTGATACGCGCCTCGGCACGATCACGACGAACTACAAGGTCGCCCGCACCTCGTACTCGAACTACCAGCTCTGGCCCGACGCCGCGCAGGTGTCGAGCTTCTGGTCGTCGAGCAGGACACCCGCGACGATCGCAATCGTCGATTCCGGTGTCGACGCGACGCATCCCGATCTCGCGGGAAGCGTCCTGACGCAGGTCAACTTCGTCACGTCGGGGACGAACTCCGACGGCGACGGGCGCGGTCACGGGACCTTCGTCGCGGGCGTCGCAGTCGGCTCGGCGAGCGGCCATGCAGGCGCCGCGCCGGCCGGCAAGATCGTCTCGCTCGACGTCCTCGCCGACGACGGGACGGGGACGCTCAGCGACGTGCTCGCTGCCACCCAGTGGATCCTCGACAACAAGAGCAGGTACGGGATTCGCGTCGCCAACTTCTCGCTCAACGCGGGCAGCGGGTCGTCGTTCATGTTCGACCCCCTCGACCAGGCGGTCGAGAAGCTCTGGCTGAACGGCGTCGCCGTCGTCGTGGCGGCGGGGAACTACGGCTCGACCTCCGGGCCGAGCCGGGTCAAGTACGCGCCCGCGAACGATCCGTTCGTGATCACGATCGGCGCGTCGGACACGAGCGGGACGATCGCGCCGAGCGACGACTTCGCCGCGCCGTGGACCGCCTGGGGGTACACGTTCGACGGCTTCCTCAAGCCCGACCTCGCGGCGCCCGGCCGCGTCGTCATCGGCGCGGTGCCGGCGGGCTCGACGATGGCGCTGCTCCACCCCGAGCGGCTCCTGACCGAGCCCGGCTACATGTGGCTCTCCGGAACGTCGATCGCGGCGCCGATGGTTTCGGCCACCGCGGCCGAGCTGTTCGGCGCGGATTCCACCTTGACGCCCGATCAGGTCAAGGGCGCGCTGATGCTCAAGGCCGCGGCTCCGAGCGGCTACTCGCGCGGCGCGCTCGGCGTCGGCGTCCTGCAGGCGTTCAACACGACGACGGCGAACGGCAAGGCGAATCCGAACACCGGACTCGACCAGTTCGTGGTCGTCGACTCCGCGACCGGTCTCGCGACCTTCGACGCGCCGGCCTGGAAGGCCGCCGCACAGGCGAGCGCCTCGTGGGACTCAGCCTCCTGGGACTCGTCGTCCTGGGCCAGCGCGTCCTGGGACAGCGCGTCCTGGGCGAGCGCCTCCTGGGACAGCGCCAGCTGGGACTCGGCTTCCTGGGACAGCGCCTCGTGGGATACGGCGAGCTGGGACTCGGCCTCCTGGGACAGCGCGTCCTGGGAGTCGTCCACCTGGGTCAAGTAGCCCGCTAGAAGCGACCGCCGCGTTCGCGCGCCCGCGCGGACGCGACGGCGTGGGCGTCGCGCTCGAGCTCGTCGGCGAGCGGCTCGAGCAGCGGCGGCTCGCCGCCGGTCGCGTGCGCGAGCGCGCGGGCGAGCAGCCAGTCGGCGAGCCACGGGTTGCGCGGCAGCAGCGGCCCGTGCAGGTACGTGCCGATCGCGTTGCCGACGCGGCAGCCCTCGAAGCCCGACGCGCCGTCGTTGCCGAAGCCGTGGACGACGCGGCCGAGCGGCTCGGCGCCCTCGTCGAGAATCGTCCGGCCGGCGTGGTTCTCGAACCCGGCGAGCGTGCGGCCCGCCCAGTCGCAATCGAGCAGGACGTCGCCGATCATGCGCCGCTCGCCGGCGATCGTGTGCAGCGGCAGGACGCCGGTGCCCGGCAGCTCGCGCCCCTCGCGGTCGCGGTAGAACCGGCCGAGCAGCTGGTAGCCGCCGCAGACGGCGAGCACCGCGGCGCCGGCCGCGACCGCTTCGCGCAGCGGCTCCGCCTTCGCGGCGAGATCGACGGCGACGAGCGCCTGCTCGCGATCCTGGCCGCCGCCGACGTAGAGGAGGTCGTGCTCGCCCGGACGCAATGCGTCGCCGGTCGAGATCTCCGCCACGTCGAGCTCGTGACCGCGCCACGCGGCCCGGCGCGCGAGCACGGCGATGTTGCCGCGATCCGCGTAGATGTTGAGGTAGTCCGGATAGAGATGGCCGACCCGGATCGTGCTCACGCAGCGCGCTCCCAGTACTGCGCGACGTGGCCGCGCGACGCGAGGATGCGGCGCAGCGCGAGCATCGCGGTGTAGGTCGGGAGGAGGATTAGCTCCCCGCCCGCGGGGGTCAGCGCGAGCGCACGGTCGAGCGCGCGCTCGAGGCCGGGCTCGACGTCGATGTGCGCGACGTCGAAGCCGGCGTACTTGAAGCGCAGCGCGAGCTCGGCCGCGCGTGAGCCCGTCGCGACAATGTCGTCGACCCCCGCGAGCAGCGGCTCGAAGTCGACGTCCCAGATCCACGAGACGTCCTTGCCGTCCGCGATCGCGTCGTTCAGCGCGACGACCACGAGCGGCGGGGCCCCCGCGTCGACGAGCGTGCGGACCGCCTCGTTCGCGCCGGCGGGATTCTTGATCAGCAGCATCAGCACGCGCCGGTCGCCGACCGCGATCCGTTCGAAGCGTCCGAAGGCGGCGCCGAAGCGCTCCAGGCCGGCGACGATCTCGTCGAACGGCACGCCGAGCGCACGCGCGAGCGCGGCGGCGGCGAGCGCGTTGTAGACGTTGTAGAGACCGGGCAGGCGCAAACGCACGCGCGCCGTGCCCTCCGGCGTCGCGAGCGCGAACGAGGAGCCGTCGAGCCCGGCGAGCTCGATCTCGCGCGCGGCGACGTCGAGCGCGGGGCGGCCGTGCCCGCACGCAGGACAGCGGTAGTCGCCGAGATGTCCGACGTACGCAGCCGCGTACAGGTACGGCGTTCCGCATGCGATGCAGTACTTCGAGTCAGCGGCATGCTGGAGCGACGGGCGCGCGTGGCGCGGATCGTCGACGCCGAAGACGGTCGCGCCGCGCACGCGCGCGAGGTCGCCGACCTGCGGGTCGTCGCCGTTGACGACGAGCGCGGCGTCCGGGGGCAGCGCCGCGACGGCGTCGCGCCAGCGTTCGGCGACGAGCTCGAGCTCGCCGTAGCGGTCGAGCTGGTCGCGGAAGAGGTTGCCGAGGCATACGGCTCGAGGCCGCACGCGGGCGGCGACCTCCGTCAGCGCTCCCTCGTCGACCTCGAACAGCCCGAGCTCGGCGCCGCGTGCGGCGAGCAGCGTCGAGGCGACGCCGGAAACGAGGTTCGCGCCGGAGCCGTTGTGCGCGAGCGCAAAGCGCGGGCGCAGGATCTCGGCGGCCATCGCCGCGGTGGTGGTCTTGCCGTTGGTCGCGGAGACCAGCGCCGCCCCGGCCGGCAGCCGCCGCGCGAGCCGGTCGATCGCGCCCGGGTCGAGCTTCCAGAGCAGCTTTCCCGGCACCGTCGTCCCGCCGCCGCGGCCCGTCAGCCGCGACAGGCTCGCAGCCGCGCGCGCGGCCGCGATCTCGAGCGCGAGCGGAGCATGCACGCCGCCGAGCGTACCCCGTCGGGGGTATTTCTCCGGCGGTCGCTCAAACGGGGGATGCCGTCGTACCACTTCCCGCCTAGCGTCCACGAAGGAGCCGTGGGCGGTCCGCGTGCTCCGATCGACGATTCGAGCCTGCGGAGGGCGCGACACCGGTGTGAGCGCGGTACCGACGGAAATCGAGCTGGACGAGCACCAGCCGCGCTCGGCAGGCGGCGAACGCCGTCTGCCGCCGGCGGCATTCGCGTACTACCTGCTGGTCGCGACCGCGGCCGCCGCCGCCGCGACGCCGTTTCTCCAGCGCCTCTCCGAGCGGCAGCACGGCTGGCTCGCGTTCGCGATCCTGGCAGGTTGCACGGCCGTCGCGCAGCTCTTCGTCGTCGTCGCGCCGCGGCGCGGTCAGAAGGGGGAGGGGACGCTCTCGTACCACACGACGGGCGTCTTCCTGCTTCCCGCCGCGCTGCTCCTCTCGCCGCAGCTCGTCGTGCTCGTCGCGATCGTGCAGCACATCCCGGAATGGCTGAAGAAACGCCAGCCCTGGTACATCGGCACGTTCAACATCGCGAACTACACGCTGACGATCCTGGCGACGCTCGGCGTGAACCGCTGGGTGCTCGCGCAGCACGACCTGATCGTCAACTCCGACCTGCGCGTCGCGGCCGCCGGGCTCGCGGCGTGTGTGGTCTTCGTCCTCGTCAACCACGCGCTGCTCGCGCAGATGTTCCACCTCGCCCGCGGCCACTCGTACTCCGAGATCGGCCTCTTCTCGTTCGAGAGCCTCTCCGCGGAGCTCGTGCTCGCCATGCTCGGCGTCGGCGTCGCGACCTTCTGGCACTCGAACCCGTGGCTGATCCCGCTGGCGCTCGCACCGCTCATCCTGATCCATCGCTCACTGTCCGTCCCCGCGCTGCAGATGGAGGCGCGCGTCGACCCGAAGACCGGCCTCTTCAACGCGCGGCATTTCGCAGCCGCGCTCGCAGAGGAGCTCGCGCGCGCGCAGCGCTTCGAGCGGCCGCTGTCGCTGATGATGGCCGACCTCGACCTGCTGCGCGACATCAACAACAACTACGGCCATCTCGCCGGCGACGCCGTCCTCCGCGGCATCGCCGAGATCTTCCGCCAGCAGCTCCGCCACTACGACATTCCCGCCCGCTTCGGCGGCGAGGAGTTCTCGATGCTCCTGCCCGAGACCTCGCCCGAGCAGGCCCTCGAGATCGCCGAGCGAATCCGCCGCACGGTTGCCGAGTCGCGCTTCGAGGTCGAGACCTCGAGCGAGCCGATCAGGGCGACGGTGTCGATCGGGGTCGCGGGCTTCCCCATCGACGGGAGCGGCGCGAACGAGCTCATCCACCAGGCCGACCTCGCGGTTTACCGCGCGAAGCTGCAGGGACGCAACCGCGTGCTCGGCGCAAACGCCGACTCGGCGCTGTTCGCCGAGGCCGACCGGCCGACTCGGCTCGCGGCGGTCCCGGCCGAGGAGGAGCCGCCGCTCGTCTCGGCCTTGTCGGTCCCGGCGCCGTACGGCGTGACGAGCGTCGCCCCGCCGATCGAGCGGCGGGAGACGAACCCGAGGCCGCACTCGATGCAGGAGCCGCGCTTCTTCGCGCTGTCGCTGCCGCTCGCCGCGCTCGTCGCGCTCGTCAGCGTCGTCGGGATCGGTTCGGGCGTGCTCGGCCTCGTGTTCGGATCCAGTCGCGACGTCGTCGGCATGCTCGTCGTGATCGCGCTGGTCGGCGGCGGGCAGGCGCTCGCCCTCGAGCTGGACGAGGGCGCGATCTCGGTCAGCGCCGTCGGCGCGCTCGCCGGTGCCGCGCTCTTCGGGCCCCGCGCCGCGCTTGCGCTCGCGATCGCGACCGTCGCGGTCGACTGGAGCGCCCGGCGGACGGCGTGGCACGCGGTGCTCTTCAACGCCGGCACGCTGACGCTCGCGTCGCTCGCCGCCGCTGCGGCCTTCTCGACTGCGGGGAGCACCGAGCTCGTCATCGCGGGCGTCGGTCTGATCGCCGGCGCCGCGTACTTCCTCGTGAACATGGGCCTTTACTCCGTGGCCACCGCCGTCGAGGGACACGACTCGGTGCGGAACGTCTTCAAGGAGCGCTTCCTCTGGCTGCTGCCGCACTACGTCGTGTACGGCTTCATCGGCGGCGTGATGGCGATCGCCTACGACTCGGCGCACCTCTATGCACTCGCCGTCTTCACCGTTCCGCTGCTCCTGATGCGGAAGACGCAGGAGGCGTACCTCTCGCACACCCGCAAGTCGGCGGGGAAGCTGCGCGAGGCAGCGGAGACGATCCAGAGCCAGAACGTCTCGCTCGAGCACGCGAACCGGCTCTTGAAGGAACGCTCGACCGCGGCGATGGAGTCGCTGTCGGCGACGGTGGATGCGCGCGACTCGTACACCGCCGGCCACTCGCGGCGCGTCCAGCAGCTCGCGCTGGCGATCGGCCGCGAGCTCGGGCTGTCGCAGGCCGAGCTCGACCTGCTCGGCCACGCGGCGCTCTTTCACGACATCGGCAAGCTCGCGATTCCGGACGCGATCCTGCTGAAGCCGGCGAGCCTCACGCCGTCGGAGTGGGCGCTCATGCAGAGTCACGCGGAGGAGGGCGCGCGCATCATCGACCGGCTCGGCTTCCTCGGCGACGCCGTGCCTGCGATCCGCCACCACCACGAGCGCTTCGACGGCACCGGCTACCCGGACCTCCTCAGCGGGGAGGAGATCCCGCTCGGCGCCCGCATCATCCACGTGGCAGACGCGCTCGACTCGATGCTGACGACACGGATCTACCGCGCCGCGCGGCCGGCGGACGAGGCGCTCGCCGAGCTTCGCCGGGCCGCCGGCAGCCAGTTCTGCCCGCGCTGCGTCGGGGCGCTCGAGCGCGTGCTCGCCGTCGACTCGTCGCTCGCCTCACACGACGCCCCGCGGCAGACGCCGCGCGCCGTCGCCGCCGCCGGCTAGTCCGCCTCAGCCCGGGCTGCTCGGGCCGACTTGCGGTTTCGCCAACTCGCTCTATTCTTTTTGCATGGCCAGAAAGTCGCTTCGCGACGTCGATCCGGCCGCGCTCGCCGCCTTCCAGGCGGGCCTGCGCAAGCGCTACACGGACGAGCAGATCATCGGCGAGCTGAAGGCGTCGGCCGAGCGTCTCGGCCGCTCGCCGACGATGCGCGAGTTCGCGGCCGACGCACGGACGACCGTCCATCCGCAGACCGTGATCGAGCACTTCGGCAGCTGGAACGCGGCGAAGCGGGAGGCGGGACTCGTGCCGCGGCGCTTCGCGACGCGCGCCGAGCTCGTCGGCCTGTTGCGGGAGCTCGGCGCGGAGCTCGGCCGGCCGCCGACCGCACGCGATCTCGACGACCGGAGGGGGTCGCTGCCGTCGAAGTCGCTCTACTGGCACACGTTCGGCTCGCTGACGAACGCGCTCCGCGAGGCCGGCTTCGACGTGCCGGTGGGTGAGGAGCGGATCGAGCGTGCCGTCGAGCAGGGCGTCGCGCTCGCCCGCCGGCTCAGGCGACTGCCGAAGTTCGCGGACTGGGCGGAGGCGCGGCAGAGCGACGACTCGCTCTTCACCGAATGGCAGGTCTACCGGATGTTCGACGCGACGCGCGGGGCGTGGGCGACGTTCCAGTTCCTCGTGCGGGAGCGCCTGCTCGCCGAGGGCGCGCAGGTCGCGCCTGACGGGCGCGTCGTCAAGGCGTGATCGTCTTCGCCGTCAGGCGGCGGCAAGCTGGGCGAGCGCGGTGAGACACGCTTCCATCTCGCCGGGTGCACGCACGAGCGGCAGCGGGTTCTCTTCGACGAAGTCGCGGTCGGGCCGGAAGCGCTCGCGGCGGACGACCTTGCCGTCGTGGACGGCGAGCAGCGTGCCCTCGGGCACGGCCTGCTTGCGCAGCTTCAGCCGCGCGTAACGCTCGGCGACCTCGAGCGCGGGCTTCGTCGAGGCGAAGAAGACGCCGCGGCGGCCCGTGCCGAGCCAGAGCGGCCGGCCGATGCCACGCGCGAGGTAGAGGACGTCGGGCGCGCGCTCGTCGAACCAGGCGGTCGCCATCGCGCCGCGCAGCTGCTCGAACGCGCGTGCGTCGGAACGCGAATGGGCGGCAAGCGCGAAGATCGCCTCGGAATCGACGGTCATCCGGGGCTCGGTGCGCGCGCATTCGAAGCAGCCGAGGATCTCGTCGTCGTTGACGATGATCCCGTTGTGAATCCCGACGACCGGCCCGTGGCGGACCGGGTGGTTGTTCGCCGGGATCGACGGGTGGCCTTTCGTGTAGTCGCGGACGTGGACGAGCGCCTGCACGGCGTCGGCCGGGACGGCGATCCGCTCGAGCAGCCGACTCGCCGGCGTGCGCTGCTTGACGACCGTCGAGAAGCCTTCGCCGGGGCGCCGGTACGCGTATCCGACCGCGTCCGCGCCGCGCTCGGCGATGCCCGCGAGCAGCGCCTGAGCTGCGAGCGTCCGGTCGACGCTCGCGTCAGAAGACAGGCTGTAGCCGGAAATTCCGCACATACCGCATGAGGCTAAGAGGCGCCTCGGACGCCCGTTCTCAGATTAGACGAACGGTCGTCGTCGTTTGTTGGATTCGGCACCGACGTCGTCGGCCCTCCATCCCTCAAGGGGGGTACTCAAGCCGGTGCTTTGAGACGCCGATTACTTGCTCGTGGCGGCGCACCCCCTGTCGGACCCTGCGGACGAACTGCGGCTCGAGCTCGTCCCGGACGAGGAGCCGGACGACGAGGTCGCGACAGCCGTCGTCGACGGAGACGACGACGCGGCCGCGCCGGTGCTGGCCGAGGACGCCGCCGACCCGGTCACGAGCGACCCGCTCAAGCTGTACGTCCGGCAGATCGGGGACGGCCCGCTGCTGACGCGCGAGGAGGAGCGAGACCTCGCCCGCCGCAAGGACGCCGGCGACGAGGACGCCAAGCGGAGGCTGATCGAGTGCAACCTGCGGCTCGTCATGTCGATTACGCGCAACTACACGAAGGCCGGCGTCCCGCTGCTCGACCTCATCCAGGAGGGCAACCTCGGGCTGATCCGCGCCGTCGAGAAGTTCGACTACCGGATGGGCTACAAGCTGTCCACGTACGCGACCTGGTGGATCCGCCAGGCGATCACCCGCGCGCTCGCCGATCAGGGGCGAACGATCAGGCTGCCCGTCCACGTGGCGGAGCAGGTTCGGCGTGTGATGCGCTCGCGGCGCATCCTCGCGCAGAAGTTCAACCGCGAGCCGACGAACGAGGAGCTCGCGAAGGAGAGCGGGTTCCCGGAAAAGCGCGTCCGGGAGCTGCTCGATCTCGTCGACGACACGGTCAGCCTCGAGACGCCCGTCGGCGACGGCGAGTCGCTCTACGGCGACCTGATCGAGGACACGAAGACGAAGCGTCCCGAGACGACGACGTCGGAGAAGCTCCGGCGCGCCGAGCTCGCGCGGGCGCTCGCACACCTCAACCCGCGCATGCAGCACGTGCTCGAGCTCCGGTTCGGGCTCGCGGGCTCCGAGCCGAAGACGCTCGAGGAGGTGGGGGAGGGGCTCGGGATCACGCGCGAACGCGTGCGCCAGCTCGAGTCGCGTGCGCTGCGCGAGCTGCGCCTCGTCGCCCCCGACCTCGAGCTGTATCTCAGCACCGAGTAGCGCGTGAGGTTCGGTGCCCGTCCCAAGATAGGACGGGCATGAAGCTCTCCGCACTCATCGGATCGCTCACGGCGCTCGCGCTCGCGGCCGGCGCGTCGGGCGCCTCGGGCAAGCTCGACGGCCGCATCGCCTTCGCGGCCGGGCCGCTCGCGCCCGGGCGCGCGAACATCTACGTCTACGACCTCGCGACGCAGAAGACCACGCGTCTGACGCACGACCGCGGCATCCATTTCGATCCGTCGCTGTCTCCCGACGGCCGCCGCATCGCATTCCGCTCGCGGATCGGGAACGAGGACTACGAGGTCCGCGTCATGAACGTGGACGGCTCGCGGATGCGCAACCTGACGCGCAATCCGGCGATGGACTACGCGCCTGCGTGGTCGCCCGACGGCCGTAGGATCGCGTTCGCGTCGGAGCGGCGCTTCCGCTTGCCGCACGTCTGGGTGATGAACGCCGACGGCTCACACGTCCACGTGCTCACGCGCGTGTACAGCGGCGAGTACCCAGCCTGGTCGCCTGACGGAAAGAAGATCGCCTTCGCGACGAATCAACCGGTGCGGCAGGACGGCTTCGACCTCGTCGTCGTGAACGCCGACGGGACGAATCCGCAACGCATCACGCGCAACGACGTCGAGGACATGGGTCCCGCATGGTCTCCCGACGGTCGGTGGATCGCGTTCCAGTCGGGGGCGGGCGGTGCGCACGACGTCTACCTCATTCGCCCCGACGGCAGCGATCGTCGACGCCTGACGCGCGGCGGCGGCGAGCTCCCGGCCTGGTCGCCGGACAGACAGTTTCTCGTCTACGCGGCACCGGGCGGTCTCGTCGTCATCCGCCCCGACGGCACGGAGGTCATGCGGCTCGAGACCGGCGCGAGCGGCGCGAACTTCCCGTCGTGGGAGTGACGCACGTCAACCGCCGCTCGACCGGCCAGCAGCGAATGGTCTTCGGTACCTGGAGGACGACCGGCTCCGACCACACGTCCGGCTGGAGTCGCTCGTGGTCCGGCCCGCGCAGCTCCGCGGCGATCCAGTGCGTGCCCGGCTCGAGATAGGGCGTGTCGAAAACATCCGTGAACGTGTCGGCGATGGGATGCCCGTCGAGGTAGAGCCGCCAGTGCCGGAGATGCGGCGCGGCGTCTAGGCCGCTTACCTCCGGGCTGCTGCGCTCGAGCCGCCAGCCGCGCGTGCGGACGCGGACGGCGAAGTAGTGGGTTGGCCCGGCGGGCAGGACGAGCGGGCGGACGTCGGCGATCGCGATCGTCGGCCGAGCGCCGCCGGGGGCCCGGGCCCAGCCGCCTGCGGCGAGCGCGGCTGCGAGGACGAAGAGGAGCGCGAGTGCGAAGTGCGACCGTTCCATTGCGAGGGAGCGTGCCGCGGAGGCCGTGCCAAGTCGGTATAGGCCGGGTAGGACCGCCTTCCGGTCGGCGGACAACCGCGCTAAAACACTTCTGTGGAGTTCCGCATCCTCGGGCCGCTCGAGGTGTGGGCGAGGGGGCAGAGAGTGCCGCTGGGCGCGGGCCGGCAGCGCGCGCTGCTCGGCACGCTGCTCCTGCGTCCGAACGAGGTCGTCTCGGCCGGGGAGCTCGCCGAGGCGCTCTGGGGCGAGCGGCCGCCTCCGACGGCGCCGAAGCTCGTCCAGGTGTACGTGTCGCAGCTGCGCCGGTCGCTCGACGGCGACGCGGACGTCGTCGTCACGCGCGGCCGCGGCTACGTCGCGGAGCTCGGCGCGCGCGAGCTCGACTCGGTCCGCTTCGAGGAGCTGCTGAAAGCCGCGGAGGACGCACCGACGGCGGCCGCGCTGGCCCTCTACGAGGAAGCGTTGGCACTGTGGCGCGGGCCGGTGCTCGCCGACGTCGTCCTCGAGTCGCACGCGCAGCCGGAGGCCGACCGGCTCGAGGAGCTCCGCCTGACGGCGCTTGCGCGCCGGAACGACTGCCTGCTGGCCCTCGGCCGCGACGCTGTCGCCGAGCTCGAGGCACTCGTCGTGCGGTACCCGCTCAACGAGCGCTTCCGCGCGCAGTTGATGCTCGCGCTCTACCGCAGCGGTCGCCAGTCGGACGCGCTCGCCGAGTACCGCGACACACGTGCCACGCTCGTCCACGAGCTCGGAATCGAGCCGTCGCGGGAACTGCAGGAGCTCGAGCGCGCGATCCTCGTCCACGATCCGTCGCTCGACGCGCCGCCGCCGCCGCAGCGCGGCCCGGCGCGGCGGCTCGCCGTGGCGCTCGCTGTCGTGCTCGCGGCCGCCGGCGCAGTCCTCGGCTTTCTGCTGACGCGCGGCTCGCCGTCGCCCGTGCTCGCGCGCCTCGCCCCGGACTCGATCGGCATCGTCGACCCTCAACGCAACGCGCTCGTCGACGCGATCCCGCTGCACACGCGCCCGGCCGCGGTCCTCGTTGCCGACGGCGCGCTGTGGGTGTCGACGCTCGACGACGCGACGCTTCTCGCGTTCGACCCGCGGACGCACCGTCTGCTCGCGTCGATCGGACTCGGGGTCGTCGCCGATTACCTCGCAACCGACGGTCGGTTCATCTGGGCGGTCGGTCGCCACTCGCACGCGCTCGTCGAGGTGCAGGCAAACATCCGGCGCGTGGTGAAGACGATCCGCTTGCCGTTGACGGTACCCATCGGGCGGGGACGCCGCGCGGTGAACTGGGGCCCCTACGGGATCACGACCGGCGGTGGCATCGTCTGGCTCGCCGGGAGTCAGGGCGCCCTGACTCGAGTGGATGCCCGCACGGGTGCGGAGAGGCAGCTGGCGGCGACTCCGTACGGAGGCGACGTCGCCTTCGACGGTCGTTGGGTCTGGCTGGTCGGCGCCCGCCCCGGCCTGACGTCCGGCTTCGTCGGCGTCCTCCTGCGCGTCGACCCGCGAACAAGTCGCATCACTGCGGAGGTCGACTCGACAGATCTCTCCGCCAGCGCGCCGGCCAAGGCAATCGTCGCGGCGGCGGGTGTGCTGTGGGGCATCGACCAGGTGAACCGCACCGTCTGGCGCCTCGACACAAACACCCGGCGGGTGACGTCCGTGGCACACCTCCGGCAGGGCCCGATCGGGATCGCAACCGGCGAGGGGGCGATCTGGACCGCCAACAACGACAGCACCGTGTCACGCATCGACCCGACGACGGGTGCGGTCGCGCGGACGATTCCGCTCGGGCGCTACCCGCGCGTCGCGTACCCGGTCGGGCTGGCGGTGGGGGAAGGACGCGTGTGGGTCGCCGTGCGCTAACGCTCAGCTAGAGCGCGAGCCGCTCCATCTCCTGGAGCTTCGAGAGACGCTTGAGGCTCTCGACCTCGACCTGGCGGACGCGCTCGCGGGTCAGACCGAGCCGCTTGCCGATCTCCTCGAGCGTCTTCGGCTCCGAGTCGACGAGGCCGTAGCGGAGGATGATCACCTGGCGCTCTCGCCACGGCAGCGCCGACAGCGCCTGCTTGAGCGCCTCGCTGCGGAGGGTCACCTCGACCTCTTCGTCGGGGAGCGGACCGTCGCCGGCGACGAAGTCGCCGAAGACCGCGTCCTCCTGGTCGCCGACGGGCTGGTCGAGGCTCGTCGACGCGCGCGCCGCCGCCTTCACCTCCTTCGCCTGCTGCAGCGTGAGGTTCGCCTCCTCGGCGATCTCGTCGAGCGTCGGCTCGCGGCCGAGCTGCGTCCAGAGCGTCCGCTCGGCGCGGTTCATCTTCTGCAGGCGCTCGACGATGTGCACGGGCATCCGGATCGTGCGCGCCTTGTCCGCGAGCGCGCGCGCAACCGCCTGCCGGATCCACCACGTCGCGTAGGTGGAGAACTTGTAGCCGCGGCGCCAGTCGAACTTCTCGACCGCGCGGATCAGGCCGAGCGTCCCCTCTTGGATCAGGTCGAGGAACGGCAGCCCCTGGTTGCGGTAGTTCTTCGCGATCGAGACGACGAGCCGCAGGTTCGACTGGATCATCCGCTGCTTCGCGTCCATGTCGCCGCGCTCGATCTTCTTCGCCAGCGCCACTTCCTGCGCCGCGGTCAGCAGCGCGTGCCGGCCCGCTTCGCGGAGGAAGAGCTGCAGCGCGTCGGTCGTCGATTCGACGACCGGGGGCGGGGGTGGAGGCGCTTTCTCTGCCTCGCGCTCGGCGCTGTCGTCGACCAGCTCGATCCCCCGTGTCTCGAGCTCGCGATACAGCAAGTCGAGCTCGAAGACGTCGAACTCGTGCGCCTCGGTGATGTCCGAGAGCTCGCTCTGTCGAATCGCTCCGGCGGCCTCCGCAACGTCGAGCAACGTCTGCACGTCCTCGTGTTGGAGGATTGATTCGATTTCGACAGGCATCTGGGCGTTGTTCCGTGCGACTGGGCTAGCCAAACACATTTGCGGTGCCGACGCGAGTTGTCCGAAGCGGCCCCCGCCGGCGTTTCCGTTCCACGCACGGGAATCGGCGTTATGTCAAGTCGGCACGAGACGAAGCCGGGCCTATCCTGAGCGGGTGCGCCGGCTGCTCCTCTCCCTCGCGCTGGCCGCCGTCTGGGTCGCGCCGGCACGCGCGGAGACGATCTACCCCGGCCACGTCTCCGACGCGCGCCTGGCGGTAGCGCCCGACGGCACGCCGAGCATCGGCTACCTCGTCGGACCGAACCTCGTCGTCACGCGACGCGTCGGCGGCGGCTGGCCGGAGACCGGCGTCGGCTTCCCGCGGACGAACCTGGAGCTCGACGGCTTCGCCGCCCGTTCGAACGGCGACGTCGTCGCGCTCGTGCGGGCCCGGGACGGCAGCTGGCTCGGGATGTGGGACGGCGAGCGGCGCGTCTCGTTCCGCCGCGACTCGCCCCGCGCGCTCTTCGGCCCGGCGGGTCTCGCGCTCGACGGCCACGGCCGGGCGGTCGTCGCCTACGCCCTTTGGTTCCCTTCGCAAAAGACGTACCTGCGGCTCGCGCGCGAGGACGCCCGGGGCCGGATCACGACGACGCCGATCACGCGCGGCGGCTTTCCGTCGACCGCGACGCTCGCCGCGGCGGCGCCGGTCGTGCTCCCGTCCGGCAAGGTTCGCGTCGTCGAGACCTACAAGCCCGTGGCGATCGACTGGCGGCCGATCCCGGGCGACTGGCTCGGCCAGTTCCTCCACTCGAGCGCGCTCGGCATCCCGACGGGACGCGTCGGTGCGGCCGCGAACCGCTCGGTCGTCTTCGCGGCCTGGACCGAGGCCTTCCCGACGCTCGGGCCGCCCGCGGTCGTGCTCGCGGTGCACGCGTCGCGAACGTTCAGCGGCGTCGCGCTCGAGAACGCCGTCTTCGCCGACCTCGTCGTGACGCGGACCGGCGCGGAGCTCGCCGCGAACCGCTGCGTCGCCGACGGCGTCTGCGAGGCGCTCGTCGACCGGCACGAGCTCGACGGCGTCGTCGCGGGCTACGCGGCCGAGACCGGCGGCGGACGCCAGGTGCTGCTCGACCGGCCTGGAGGGCTCGAGTGGTACCGCTCCCCCACGCGGCTGTCCGTGAGCGTCTCGCTGAACGTCGCGAACGGACAGCTGAGCGGCCGCGTCACCGGAGCCACGGGCGGCTCGGTCACGATCTCCCGCGAGCTCGCGGGTGGCGCGCGCGGCGAGATCGCGACGGTGCCCGTCGCGGCGGACGGTTCCTTCACGGCGAGCGACCAGACGCTCGGTCCGGTCGCCCCCGTCGCCTATCGCGCCGTCTACGTCGACCCTGCGAGCGGAGTCCCTTTTGCGGCGCTCGTGTCCACAGGCGCCGGACGGATTCCACAGCTTGTGGACGCACCACGCCCCTGACGGACACCGGCTCCGCGGGCTTGTCGGGACGTGTGTGGACAACCTCCGCCGCTCGTCCGGGACTTCTCCACAGGCTGCACGATCTGCTGTGGAAATGTTGAAAAAAGAAAACTTCGCAAAGTGCGCGCCTTCTCTCTCGCAATCCCTTGCACGCGTCTGGAAGAGCCCCTAGTGTGCCGATTGCGCCGAGCACGGGACGCGAGTAGGTCGAAGCCCCGCCCGGAGGCCGTAGGCGGAAGCCGAAAGTCAGCGGGTTGGGTGGACGAAAGCGAGATCGGCTCGGTGAATGGAACGGCCTCCTTCGGGGGGCCGTTTCATCCCGCCGAGCATCGACCACGGTGTCAAGTCGTTTCTGTGGGCGGTCGTCTTCTTCGGCTACCTCTGGTTCGGGATGCGCGCCGTCGGCATCTCGAACGCGACGGCGCTGATCCTCGCGGCCGTCGCGGGCGCCGCGATCTTCCTCTTCGTCCGCCTCTACGGCGACGAGGAGCTGGGGCCGCCTCAGGCGGCGAAGTCGCGCCGGCGCATCCCGTGATCGCCCGCTAGCGCGGCCACCAGCATCGTCGCGAGCTGCACGCCGACGTGGTCGCTGAGCCGCTCGAGCGGCGGCCGCCGGCCCGGCAGTCTGTCGATCGCCTGCACGTGCTCGACGAGACGCTCGACACCCCGCTGCGGCTTGTTCGTGATTGCCCCCATGCTCATCCGGCCTTGCCCGAGATATCGGCCGCCGCGAGCCGGAGGCTCGATCCCTCGAACGAAGGGAGCCGGCCGCAGTCGGCTCCCTTGTGGTCGATTCAGGCCGGTGGGCCCTCGTGCGGGGCCGGCTCGACGTCCGGCTCCCTGCCGGCAGGCGTCGTCGCGAGCGGCGTCGGCTCGCGGGGCCGCGACTCGACGACGTCGCGCTCCGGCGTCAGCGGCTCGTCGGCCGCCCGCCGGTCGAGCGGCGCGCCGGGCTCCACTGCGCGGCGCGCACCCGTCGTGACGAGACAGAAGCCGAGCACGACTCCGAGTCCGAACGTCAGCACGCCGATCATGTCGGTCAGGTCGTTCACGAAGCCGGCGACGCCGATGTCGCCGCTCCAGTTGACGACGTGCGTGCGGAACCAGTTCGCGTGCGGCTGGTGGAACGCGGCGATCCAGGCCACGACGATCAGCACCGGCAGGAACGCCAGCGCGAGCGTCGGCAGCGACAGGAGCGGGCGTCCGGTGTTTCTGGTGGCGCCGGCGAGCTGCGACAGCCCGAGCACGAGACCCGCTGCGGCGAGAATCCCGTATTCGGCCCAGTAACCGCCGGTCGCCTCGTCGCCGACCTGCGTTGCCGTCCAGATCAGCAGGCCGGCAACCGCGGCGGCGAGCAGCGTTGCGGCGGCACGTGTCATCCCGATCATGCGATCACCTCGAACTGACAACGTTCGAGGGCGGTTTTCGGTTACTCCAGCGCCAGCCGGCGCGCGTCGAAGCGCGCGGAGTACAGCTCCGTGCGAAAGGCGTCGACGGTCGCCAGCACGTCCTCGCGGAAAACGTGCTCCACGACGCCGATCTGCGCGTCGTTGTGGAAGGGCAGGTCGACGTGCGCCTCGCTGACGAGGTTCACCGACACGCAGGCGCAGACGGGGCAGCGGACGGCGACGCCGATCGCGCGACCGCCCGGCGCGAGCACGGTGAAGGCGGACGGATAGATCGGCCGCGGCCGCTCCTCCGGGTAGCAGAAGAAGCTCCACGGCCACTCGCCCGCCTGGATCTTGCGCGCGGCGACGTCGGCCAGCTCGTGTCCGAGGTCGTCGGCCCGCGACGTCATCAGGTTGTGGAACGTCCCGTCGACCATCCCGAGCGGCGCCCAGTCGAGCTCGTCGTGCGAGACGAGGCCGGAATGCGTGTCGCCGCAGTCGCAGTCGAACTCGACCCGGTAGACGGCCGGGTGCGACGGCCCGGGCAGGCGCTCGATGCGACGGAACGCATGCAGCGGCACATGCGCCTCGCCGCGGGCGGGACAGGAGAGCGTGTACCGGGTTCGGAGCACGTCGTACATGCCTCTACAACGTTCTAATCGGCAGATCGGACGCGAATCAGTACTCGATCAGCGCGTGGAGGTCGTAGCCGGACAGCCGCTCGCGGCCGCCGAGGAAGGTCAGCTCGATGATGAAGCAGACGCCGCAGACCTTCCCCCCGAGCTGCTCGACGAGGCTGCCGATCGCTTCCACGGTCCCGCCCGTCGCGAGCACGTCGTCGTGGATGAGCACCCGCGAGCCCTGCGGGATCAGGTCCGGATGCAGCTCGAGCGCGTTCGTGCCGTACTCGAGCTGGTACGTCGCGCTGACCGTCTCCGGCGGCAGCTTGCCGGGGCGGCGCGCGGGAACGAAGCCGCAACCGACCTGGCGCGCGATCGCCGCGCCGAGGATGAAGCCGCGCGCCTCGGCGCCGAGGATCAGGTCCGGCTTCCGTTCGGCCGCCCACGTGGCGAGGCGGTCGATCGTCTCGTCGAGCGCCTGCCGGTCGGCGAGCAGCGGCGTCACGTCCTTGAAGCCGACGCCGGGCTGCGGCCAGTCCGGGACCTCCCGGATCTTCGCCTTCAGGTCCATGGTCGGGAGCCTACGAGACGAGGCTGCGGACGCCGCGCCAGAAGAGACGCTGCGTGAGCTCCTGCGCCAGCCCGGCGAGGGCCTCGAGGTCCTCCACCCCCTGCCGGCGCCGCTCGGGGTTGCGCGAGCGGAGTGCAGGCGCGACGACCGCCTCGAGCAGGCCATTCTCCCGGTCGGTCGAGGTGCGGAAGGTGCGGAGGTGCCGCGGCGCGATCCCGAAGCCCGCGAGGCGGCCGCAGACGGCCGCGATGTCGGCGTCGGTCTCGGTGTAGAAGCGCTCGCCGCCCGCGACGCGCGGCTGCAGGAGGCCGTATTCCTCGAGCTCCCGCGCCAGGCCCGCGTCGATCTCGGCCTGCTCGCAGAGCGCGCCGAGGTCGAGCTCGTCCTCCTGCTCGTCGAGGCCGCGTGCGCGCCTGCGGCGGCGCTCGGGCGAAGTCGGCCGCGCGAGCTCCTGGCGGATCACGCGCAACGGCAGGAACTCGTCGCGCTGCAGGCGGAGGATCGTCTCGAGCCGCTCCACGTCCTCGTCGCCGAACAGCCGGTAGCCGCCGCGCGTGCGCTTCGGCGTCACGAGCCCCTCGCCCTCGAGGTAGCGGATCTTCGAGATCGAGATGTCCGGGAACTCGGGCTTCAGGCGCTCGCAGACCGCGCCGATCGTCAGCAGCCGCTCGCGGCCGGGTGCGTGCGTCGCGCTCATCGGAGGAACGTCAGCCGGTACTTGCCGACCTGCAGCTCGTCGCCGTCGGTGAGCGGGCCGGAGTCGATGCGGCGGCGGTTGAGAAACGTGCCGTTGAGGCTGCCGAGGTCTTCGATCAGCAGGTCGCCGTCCTTGCGCTCGACCACCGCGTGCCGGCGCGAGACGGTCACGTCGTCGAGGAAGATGTCGCAGTCCGGCGAGCGGCCGATCGTCGTCCGGTCGCCCGCGAGCGGGAACGTCTCCCCCGCGCGGCCGCCGCCGCTCCGCACGACGAGCGCCGGCCCCTTGATGCCGACCTCCTCGAGCGGGGACTGCCCTTCCTCGAGCGGCTGGTCGGGGACGAAGCTCATCGTCGCCTCACCGCTCTCCTCTTTCGCGAGCAGCGCGCCGCACTTGGAGCAATAGTTCGCCGCTTCCGGGTTCTGGAAGCCGCATTCGGGACAGTAGACGTGGCTCACGCTCTTAGGACGGGGGCGCGGCCTTGCCCGTCAGGATCGCGGTCAGCGACTCGATGTCGACCTGCTCGAGCACGCTCTTGCCTCCCGACTTCTGCAACCGCGCGACGAGCTCCGCGCGCAGGATGTCGATCTTCCCGTGCAGGATGCGGCGTCGGTAGGACACCTCCTGCTCCTCGCGCGTCAGGTCGTCGATCAACTGCTTCAGCTCGTCGTCGGACAGGTTGCCGAGATCGGGGAGCGGCTCCACGGAATCCTCTCTGGTCGGACGCTGGGGCTCTTCCATTCAAGCAGCGCCCCGGCGAAGGGTCAAGTAGAGGTTGAGACTCGCTGTTCCGCCGGCGTCTCGCTGCGGACGATCTCCTCGACGAGCTCCTGCAGCTCCTGCTCGAGCGTCCGCGACTCGTCGTCGCTCCGCCCCTCGGCGTAGACGTGCACGAGCGGCTCGTCGGGATCCGGCAGCACCTGCGCCCAGCCGCGCTCGTCGAAGACCTTCAGCCCGTCGAGCATGTCGACCTCGCGGTCGCGAAAGCGCTCGGTCAGCTGGCGCATCACCGTCCCCTTCAAGGCCCACGGACAGGGAAGCGCGCGGTGGACGAGCGTCGACGTCGGCAGCTCCGCGACGAGCTCGGAGAGCGGGCGCCGGACCGGCGCGAGCAGCTCGAGCAGCTTGCAGAGGCTCGCGACCGCGTCGTACGCGGGCAGGAACTCCGGGAACACGTACCCCCCGCCGACGGCGCCCGCGAAAACGACGTCGGCCTGCGCCGCCGCGCGCGTCAGGTCGGCGAGCGACGCGGGCGTCCGCACGACCTCGAGGTCGCTCCCCTCGACGATCCGGTCGACGAGGCTCGTGACCGTGATCGGGAACGCGAGCCGGCCGCGGCGGCCGTTCGAGCTGATCAGCTGCAGGAAGAGCAGCAGCGCCTTGTCGACCGGGACCTCCTCGGCGCGCTCGTCGACGAGGAGGATCCGCTCGGCGGCGCGGTCGAAGACGACGCCGAGCTCGGCGCCGACGGCGCGCACGAGGTTCTTCGTCTGCGCGAGCGACTCGTCGAGCGACTCGGCTCCGAGCGCGCGCTCGGCGGTAAACGCGTGCGCCGAGACGACCTCGACGCCGATCGGACCGAGCACGAGCGGCAGCACGAGCGACGCGGCCGAGTAGCCGTAGTCGACGACGATTCGGAACTCGCGCGCGGCGATCGCGTCGACGTCGAGGTTCGCGATCAGCTCGGCGGCGTAGCTCTCCGCCGGTCGCGGCGGATACGAGATCGTGCCGACGTCCTGCGCGGCGACGCGGCGCAGCTCGTGACGGGTGAAGTGCTTCTCGATCTCCTTCTGGAGGGCCGCGCTCAACTGGATGCCGGGAGGCTCGTAGAACTGCAGGCGCACGATCTCGGGATCGTTGGGGCCGACGCCGACGTGGACGCCCGCGTCGAAGCCCTCCGACTTCAGCATGTGGCGGTTCACTGCGGACGGCAGCACGCGCAGGTCGGCGACGTGCACGCCGGTCGAGACGATGCCGGTGATGAGCGCCCGCTTCAGCATCCGGCAAGCGGGCGGCGCCTCGCGGCTCGTGACGACGCGCGCGTCGCGCGGCAGGGTCGTCCCGAGCGCGGCGCCGAGCCGCAGCGCCATCTCCGGGGTCAGGTCGACGTTGATCAGCCCGGAGACACCGTCCCGGCCGAAGACGCGCGAGGCGGCGCGCGACTCCCAGATCAGGCTCTCGTGGATCTGCGCGCCGGACTCGACCTCCTTGTACGGGTAGATGCGAACGCCGGGGAAGATGACGCTCTCAGCGCCGACGGTCACCTCGTCGCCGATCGCGACGCCCTCGTGCAGGCGCGCGTGCGCGCGGAGGTCGCACGCGCGGCCGACGATCGCGCCCTCGACGAGCACGCTGCGGCCGATGTGCGTTCCGGCGTCCACGATCGAGCGCTCGGCCCGCGCGCGCTCGCGAAGCGTCACGTTGGCGCCGAGGACGCTGTGTGCGCCGACGGTCGCCTCGCGCGCGATGCGGCAGTTCGTGCCGATGAACGCCGGCCCCTCCACCTGGTTGAGGTCGAGGTCGGCGCCCTCGCCGATCCAGATGTTCCCGCGCAGCTGGATCCCGGGGATCTCGAGCCGCAGCTTGCCGTCGAGCGCGTCGTAGTTCGCCTGCCGGTACTGGTCGAGGTTGCCGATGTCCTGCCAGTAGCCGTCCATCACGTAGCCGTAGAGCGGCCGGCCCATGTCGAGGAGCAGCGGAAAGAGGTCCTTCGAGAAGTCGAACGGCCGGTCGGTCGGCACGTGACGCAGCACCTCGGGATTCAGCACGTAGATGCCGGTGTTGATCGTGTCGGAGAAGACCTGACCCCAGGACGGCTTCTCGAGGAAGCGCTCCACCTTCCCCTCGTCGTCGGTGACGACGATCCCGAACTCGAGCGGGTTGTCGACCGACTTGAGCCCGATCGTGACGGCCGAGTTGCGCTCGCGATGGAACTCGACGAGCTTCGTGAGGTCGAGGTCGCAGAGCGCGTCCCCCGAGATGACGAGGAACGGCTCGTCGAGCTGGCTCGCCGCGAGGCGCACCGAGCCGGCCGTTCCGAGCGGCGACTCCTCCACCGAGTACGAGACGTCGATGCCGAGCGCGTCGCCGCCGCCGAAGTAGCTGCGGATCGCCTGCGGCAGGAACGCGACGGTGATGATCACGTCGTCGAATCCGTGCGCTCGCAGCAGCTCGAGGATGTGCTCCATGCACGGCTTGCCGACGATCTGCACCATCGGCTTCGGCTGGTTCGACGTCAGCGGGCGGAGGCGCGTGCCTTCGCCGCCTGCCATGACGACGGCCTTCATACCGCCTCCTGCTTCGCCTTCACGAGGTACTGCGCGAGCGCGAGCAGCGCGAACGCGAGGCCGATCCAGAAGATGACGCGCGGCCACTCCGTTCCCTTCGCCGTCACCATCGTGAAGCCGAGCGACGCGTACAGCAGCCACGTCGCCGTCTTGCCGAGCAGGTTGACCTCGAACTTGTAACCGCGGGCCACCGCAGGCTTGTATCCGGCGAGCAGCAGAAGATCACGCAGCGGGATGACGAGCGCCGCCCAGGGCAGGCGGCCCGCGTGCCAGAGGAGCAGGACGGCCGCGTCGATGATCAGCCGGTCGGCGAGCGGGTCCGCGACCTTCCCGAACGCCGACTCGGCATGCCAGCGCCGCGCGAGGAAGCCGTCGACCTGGTCGGTGACGCCGGCGACGCCGAACACGATCGCCGCGGCCCAGCTGCGCCCTCCGGTCGAGGCGAGCACGAGGGCGACGTAGACGGGGATCAGGAGCAGCCGCGCGACCGTCAGCGCGTTCGGCAGCTGCTGCAACTTCGCGGAGACGGCCTGCGACGACACGATGACAGGATACGGGCGTGCCTCCATTGAGCCTGCCCGGGTTCGTGAACGCGCATTGCCATGCGTTCCAGCGGGCCCTGCGCGGCCGCAGCGAGGGCGGCGACTTCTGGGCCTGGCGCACGTCCATGCTGGACCTGGCCCAGGGACAGTCCCCAGGCCACGTCCGGACCAGCTATGCGGCCGTCTACCGCGAGCTGCTCGCCGCCGGCTACACCGCCGTCGGCGAGTTCCACTACCTCGGCTTCGAGACGGCGCTCGCGGCGGCCGAAGCGGCCGAGGAGGCGGAGATCGAGCTCGTCCTCCTCTACGCCGCCTACGCGCGCGAGCCGTTCGCGCAGCCGTCCGTCGCTGCCTACCTCGACGACGTCGAACGGCTGCGTGCGCGCGGACTCCGCGTCGGCGTCGCGCCGCACTCGGTCCGCGCGTGCCCACCGGACTGGCTCGAGGAGATCGGCCGCTACGCGCGCGAGCACGAGCTCGTCCTGCACGTGCACGCGTGTGAGCAACCGCGCGAGGTCGAGGACTGCGTCGCCGAGCACGGGCTGCGGCCGATCGAGCTGCTCGCGCGGAGCGGCTGTCTCTCACCGCGGACGACGGTCGTGCACGCGACGCACGCGAATGACGCCGAGCTCGACCTCCTGTGTGATGCGAACGCGCGCGTCTGCGTCTGCCCGACCACCGAGGCAAGCCTCGGCGACGGCTTCGCTCCGATCGACCGCCTCTGCGAGCGCGGCGTCGGCGTGTGCATCGGCTCCGACTCGAACGTGCGGATCGACCCGCTCGAGGAGCTCCGCGAGCTGGAGGGAATCGCGCGCCGCGCGACGCTGCGGCGGAACGTCATCTCGCTCGACCGGCTGCTCGCGTTCGGCTCCGACGAAGGTGCGGCGTCGCTCGGCCTCGTGTCCTGGCGCGACGTGACGGTGGACGTCGAGCATCCGTCGCTCGCCGGGGTCGAGGAGGCCGATCTGCTCGCCGCGCTCGTCTACGGCTGCAGCGCCGACGTTCTCGCCGTCCAATAGGCCGTGCGCGTGACGTAGCTCCGCTGTGCCGCAGTGCCGCGCATCTTCCACGCGCCGTCGTAGCTCCGGTAGCCGTCGCGGCGGCGCGCGGGCTCGATCTGCGTGCCCTCGAGCCACTCGTTGTAGCTCGTGATCGTGACGAGGTTCGCGTGTGCACGGAGCGCGGCCGTCCACATCGCGTCGTAGGTCTTGCCGGTGCGCCGCAACTTGACGTGTGTGTCGCTCGTCGCGCGCCGCGCGTCGTAGCCGGGACCGACGGAGGGCGCACAGAGCAGGCCGAGCTTGCGTGCCTCGGTGCACACACGCGCGAAGACGTTGCCGCCCCACGTGACGATGTCGTAGGTGTAGATCCCGTCGAACCCCGCGGTCTTCGCGAAGCCGACCTGCGTCGTCTGCGCGAACAGCCGCTCGCCCGAGAGACGCGCCGTCAGCGCGGTCCACTCGGCGGCCCGGAAGTCGGTCGCGTGGTAGACGAAGAAGTCGCGGATTCCGAGCGTGCGGAGGTAGGCGATGTCGAGCGCGGTTCCGGCGACGGTCCGGCCGGGATACGGCTCGAGGTGCGCGGCGACCGCGAGCCGGTGCGCGTGCGCCGCGCGGATCACCGCCGCCAGGCGTGCGTCCTCCGGCGAGCCTCTTCCCCACCACGACGTCACGACCTCGTCGACTCCGGCGCGCTCGATGTCGCCCATCTGCCCGGCGAGCACCGTCGGATCGCTCGACGAATAGGCGCCGCGCACGGGGTAGTACGCGGCGGCGAGGTCGCGCGGCGGCGTGTGTCCGTTCTGCTGCCAGTGCTGGTAGTCGCCGTCGCGCGCCGGCGTGCCGTACCAGGGATAGAAGAAGATCGCGGTGCGCGGGAGCGCGTCGCGCTGCGCGCCGGCGGCGGGCACGAGCAGCAGCGCGGCGGCGAGAAGCGGCAGACCCCGCACGCGCGAGATCGTACCCGTGCGCTACTCGATCAGTGACTGCCGCAGCGCCATCGCGACCGCATGCGTGCGCGTGTCTGCGTCGAGCTTCCGCATCGCGTTGCGGATGTGCGCGCGCGCCGTCTCCGCCGCGATGTGGAGGCGCCGGCCGATCTCCTCGTTGCGCATGCCGTCGGCGAGCAGCCGCAGGACCTCGCGCTCCCGCTGCGTCAGCATCGACAGCTGCTGGGTCGCTTCCCCGCTCGCGAGTACTCCCGCGAGTACGGGGTCGACGTAGACGCCACCCTTCGCGACCGTCTCGATCGCGCGAATCAGGTCGGCGAGCGGCGCCTCCTTGAGGACGAAGCCGCGCACGCCCGCGTCGAGCGCCTCGACGAGCAGCGTGCGCTCGCTGTAGCCGGTGTAAAGGATGATCGAGGTCGCGCGCGACGCGCGGCGCGCGACGGCAATCCCGGACATCCCCGGCATCCGCAGGTCGACGATCGACACCTGTGGCTTGCGCTCCTCGATCGCCTTGAGCGCGTCCTCGCCGTCGCGCGCCTGCGCGACGACGTCGAAGCCGTGGCTCGCGAGGACGCGTGAGATCGAATCGAGGACGGCAGGATGGTCGTCCGCGAGCAAGCAGGTGATTGTTTCTGGCTCGGTCATGGGCGGTGACGTCCCAGGTGAGCTAACTGTAGTCACACGAGTGCCTCCGTCGGACTCGGGTTGGATCGGCTCCCGAGCGCCTCGACGAAGGCGTCGAGGACGGCCGGGTCGAACTGCGTCCCCCTCCCCGCCTGCAGGAGCGTGATCGCCTCGTCGTGGGGCACGGCGCCGCGGTACGGCCGGTCGCCCGTGAGGGCGTCGTAGACGTCGACGACGGCGACGATGCGGCCGGCGAGCGGGATCTCGCCTCCGCGCAGCATCCTCGGATAGCCCGTCCCGTCGACGCGCTCGTGGTGCGTCCAGGCGATCGTCGCCGCGAGCTCGAGCAGCTCGAGCTTCGAGCCGGCGAGCATGTCGTGGCCGATCGTCGCATGCTTTTCCATCACCCGCCGCTCGCCGTCGGTGAGCGGTCCGGGCTTCAGGAGAATCCCGTCGGCGACGCCGATCTTGCCGACGTCGTGGAGCTTGCTCGCGCGGCCGATCAGCTCGCAGTCGTCCTCCGGGAGGCCGAGCCGCTGCGCGACGAGCTTCGAGAACTCGCCGACGCGCTCGATGTGCGCGGCGGTCTCGTGGTCGCGCGCCTCGACCGCTGCGGCGAGCCTGCGCGCGGTTTCCTCCTCCGACCGCTTCAGGTCCTCGACGGCGCGCCGCAGCTCGCTCGTCCGCGCGGCGACCATCTGCTCGAGGCGCTCGCGCTCGTGCCGCTGTGCGATCTCGAGCTTGCGCCGCCGCAGCGCGTTCATCACCTGGATCGCGAGCTCCGTCGGCGAGAACGGCTTCACGACGTAGCCGTAGGCGCCGAGCGACAGCGCCGCCTCTGCGAGCTGCGGATCGTCGACGCCGGTGATCATGATCGCGGCGGTGTCGGGATACGCCGTGCGGACGCGCGCCATCAGGTCGAGGCCCGAGCCGCCGGGCATCTGCAGGTCGGCGAGCAGCAGCTCGAACGTCTCCTCGGCAAGGACGCGCTCGGCGTCGGCGGGATCCTCGGCGGTTCGGCACTCGTAGCCCGCGCGCTCGAGCAGGCGCCGGACGAGGCTGCGGATCTGCGCCTCGTCGTCGACGACGAGGATGCGTTCGCACACGTCGGGGTCCCCGCTCATGACGCGACCGCCTCCTCTGCGTCGCGCTTGTCGAGCACGCGGCGCACGGTCGTGATCAGCTCCACAGGCGTGAAAGGTTTCTGGAGGAAGTCGGCGCCGGACGAGACGATGTCGACGTCGGCGGCGCGCTCGATGTAGCCGGAGACGAACATCACGCGGGTGTCGGGCCGCCGCTCGACGACGTGCTTCGCGAGCGTCGGACCGCTCATCTGCGGCATCACGACGTCGCTCAACAGGAGGTGGATTGGTCCCGCGTGGTCGTCGACGAAGCGAAGCGCCTCGTCCGGCAGCGCCGCCTCGTGGACGTCGTAGCCAGAGTCGCGCAGCAGGCGGCCAACGAGCTGACGCGCCTTGTCGTCGTCCTCGACGAGGAGCACCGTCTCCTCGCTCGCCGGCGGAGCGCTCTCGCGTGCGGTCGCGTCCGCGTTGCGCTCGCGCGCGTGCGGGAGGTAGATCGTCACGATCGTCCCCTCGCCCGGCGCGCTCGTGACGACGATGTCGCCGCCGCTTTGCTTCACGACGCCATAGGCCATCGAGAGGCCGAGCCCGGTTCCCTTGCCTTCTCCCTTCGTCGTGAAGAACGGCTCGAAGATGCGCGCCTTCGTCGCTGCGTCCATGCCGTGGCCGGTGTCTTCGACGGAGAGCGCCGAGTAGGTGCCCGCGGGGACCGCGCACGCCGCGGCGGCGTGCTCGTCGATGACCACGTTGCGCGTGCGGATCAGCAGGCGGCCGCCGTGCGGCATCGCGTCGCGCGCGTTGACAGCGAGGTTGACGAGGACCTGCTCGACCTGCGTCGGGTCCGCCTTCACGGTCCCGAGTCGCGCGTCGAGCGACGTGTGCAGCTCGATGTCCTCGCCGATCAGCGGCCCGAGCAGATTCTGGGTGCCGGCGACGGTCGCGTTCAGGTCGAAGACGCGTGCCTGGAGCACCTGGCTGCGGCTGAACGCGAGCAGCTGGCGGATCAGCGCCGAGGCGCGGCCCGCCGCGTTCTCGATCTCCTTCGCCTCCGCCCAGCCTTCGGCTGCCTCGCCGAGCATGCTCATCAGCACGTGGCTGTAGCCGCGGATCACGAGCAGCACGTTGTTGAAGTCGTGCGCGATCCCGCCGGCGAGCCGGCCGACGGCCTCCATCTTCTGCGCCTGCAGCAGGCGATCCTCGAGCTGACGCTGAAGCGATTCGTCGCCGTGGATCGAGATGAAATGGGTGACCGTGCCGCCCTCGTCCGCGACGGGCGAGATCCGCAGCGAGCTGACGAAATGCGTTCCGTCCTTGCGGTAGGTGACGATCTCGCCGTCGAACGGACGACGCTCGGCGAGCGCCGCTTTGACCGCCTCGATCGTCTCGACGCTCGTTTCCGGACCGTCGAGCACATGCGGATGCCGGCCGTGCAGCTCCGCGCTCGTGTAGCCGGTCAACTCCTCGAACGCGTGGTTGACGTAGACGATCGGCATCTCCGCGTCCTGCGCGTCGATGATCACCAGACCCTGCGTCATCGCCTCGATCGCGCGGTCGCGAACGCGCAGCGCCTCCTCCGCGTTCTTTCGCTCAGTGACGTCGAGCATCACGCCGCTCGCGGAGACGACGTCTCCGCCGGCGTCGACGTTCGGCTCGCTCTTGACGTGCGCCCAGCGGATCCTGCCGTCGGTGTGGCGGATCCGGAAGTCGAGATCGACGGCGGAGCCCGCGACGAGCGAGCGTTCCGCGTCGGCGAGTCGCTCGCGGTCGTCCGGGTGCATGAGGTCGCGCAGCGCGATCCGTCCTTCGCCGATGAACTCGCCGGGTGTGTGGCCGGTCAGCGACTCGATCGCGTCGGTCAGGAAGTCGAAGCGCAGCACTCCGGCGCGTCCGTCGTCCGTGTGAACGAGAGTGAAGAAGACACCGGGCACGTGCGCGACGACGTCGCGGAACCGCTCCTCTCCCTCACGAAGCGCCTCCTCGGTCCGCTTCAGCTCGCTGATGTCGCGCGCGGTCACCGCGACGCCGTTGAGGAGCGGGACGACCTGGTAGTGAAGCCAGCTCACCGGCACGCCTTCGGAGCGGACGCGGTACTCCTCCTGGAAAGGAACGCCACTCTCGTACACGCGACGGAACCGCTCGGTGAAGTACGCGAGGCGGTCGGCGCGCTCGCTCGGGATCAGGTCGGCGAACAGCTGGCCGAGCAGCTCCTCACGCGGGCTGCCGAGCAGGCTCGCCGCGAAGCCGTTGACGTCGACGATCCGGAGCCCGAGCCCGCCTCGCTCCTCGTCGAGCTCGCAGTCGAAGACGACGAACGCGTCGAAGCCGCCTTCGATCGCCGCGCGGAAGCGGAGCTCGCTCGCCTGGACGCGCTCGATGAAGCGTCGCTGCGCGCGCCGCGTCGCGGCGCCCTGAGCGGCGTTCTCGAGCCGCGCGGCGAGCAGCGCGGGATGCGACCGCTCGACGACGTCGCGCGCTCCGGCCCGCAGCGCTGCGACCGTCGCGTCGTCGTCGCGAGCGCTCGACAGAAGGACGACGGGCAGGTCGGGATCTCCCGCCCGCGCCGCCTCGACGAGCTCTCCGAGCGGCACCCTGGCCGTGTCGGAGGTCACGAGCACGTCCCATTCGCGGCCCAGCGCGGCCTGCAGCGCGCGGATCGAGACATGCTCGGACTCCGGAAGAGCGGCGGCGTCCTCGGCGGAGAGGTCGAGTGCGAGCACCCGAAGCGGGTGCGGGTCCGCGGACGCCGCAGGGAGGTTCCGCTGGTCGGTGGGATGTGACACAGCTTCCATCCATAGGATCGGCACCCGAGGTGCGTGACGGCCATTCCCGAATGCGGGACTACGACTCCCCGTTTCGGGGTAGGATCGCCTCTCTTCCAGTTCGTGCCCTGTCCTCGCACGCTCGCCGCAACAGACCCCTCCCAGGACACGTGACCGAGATCCGAGTCGAGGTGCCGGACGCACTCGCCGCGTCTGATCTGACGTGGCACGTCCAGGAGCGCGCGGAGATCTTCCGGGGCGCGAGGCACACGGTGCGCTTCTCGGTGCCGCCGGAGGACGTCGACGCGGCGCTCGCCGCCGTCCGGGCGTGGCTCGTGCTCCGCGGCCTCGGCAGCGTCGTCGTCGAGCTCGGCGAGGAGCGGCTGACGCTGAACGGCGACTAGTGCCTCAGTCGGGACGGCGAGATTCGAACTCGCGACCTCTTGGCCCCCAGCCAAGCGCGCTAACCAGGCTGCGCCACGTCCCGAGGGAAACAGCGTAGCGCCGTCAGCGCGGGCGCGACTCCGGAAAGCGCGGCAGGCCGTCGTCGGGAATCGGCTCCCACGGCGCGGCGTACGCGACGAACTGGTGGTACTGCGGGCGGATTCCGGGGTCCTCGTCGAACGCGCCGAGGCGGATGCTCTTGGTCTCGGGGTCATCGGGGGCCTGGCTCCAGAGCGCCGAGCCGCAGCCGGAGCACAAGACCTTCGCGAAACCGCGCTCCGGCACGTAGGCGCGGATCAGCTCCTCGCCCGAGAGGATCCGCAGCGAGCGTGGCGCGATCCGGCCGCTGATCGAGGCGGCGCCGCCCGTCCGGCGCTGGCAGCGCTTGCAGTGGCAGTAGCCGGCGGAGACGAGCGGCTCCGTCACCTCGAAGCGGACGCCGCCGCAGAGGCAGCCGCCCGTCAGAACCTCAGGCAAGACGCTTGTAGAGGCGGTCGATCAGCTCCGGCATCCGCTCGAGCCGCTCCGAGATGCGCCGGATGCGCACCTCGCGGAAGTGCTCCGGCTCGACGCCGAGCGCCTGCGCGAGCGAGTCGATCACGTCGTCCGACGGGACCGGACGGTTGCCGTGCACGAGGTGGTTGAGATAGCCGGCCGAGAGACCGGTGCGGTCGGCGAGCGACCGGTACGTCGTGTTGTTCTCCGCCATCAGCCGCTGGATCGTCGGACCGAACGGCTCGTCGCTGAAGCGGCGCTTCCGTGCCATCACAGATCCTCTACCCGGACGCGGCGATCCTCACCTGTCGCACGGTCGCGGACGTCGACGGCGCCGTCCTCGAGGCTCTTCTTCCCCGCGGTGACGCGCACCGGGCAGCCGATCAGGTCGGCGTCGGCGAACTTCTCTCCCGGCCGCTGGTCGCGGTCGTCGAGCAGGACGCTGTTTCCGCGCGCCTCGAACGCCGTCGCGGCACGCTCTGCAATCTCCTCCGCGCCCTGCAACGCGACGACGTGCACGTCGTACGGCGCGATCGCCGCCGGCCAGGCGATCCCGTGCTCGTCGTGGTGCTGCTCGACCGCCGTCGCCATGACGCGCGCCGGGCCGATGCCGTAGGAACCCATGATGAACGGCCTCTCTCTCCCGTCCTCGTCGAGGAAGGTCGAGTCCATCGGCTCGGAGTAGCGCGTGCCGAGCTTGAAGATGTGGCCGATCTCGATCGCTGTTTCGAAGCGCAGCGCGCCGCCGCAGCTCGGACAGCGGTCGCCCTCGTGCGGGCGGCGCAGGTCGACGAAGCGCGCCTGGAAGTCGCGCCCGTGCTCGACGCCGCGCAGGTGCCAGCCCGTGCGGTTCGCACCCGCGACGAACTGGCCCTCCCGCAGGGTCTCGTCCGCGATCACTTGGCCCTCGAACCCTACGGGACCGAGCGACCCCGGGTCGGCACCGAACGCCGCCCGGATCTCGTCCTCGGTCGCCGGCCGGTAGTCAGAGCCCAGCGCCGAAGCGAGCTTGGCCTCCTCGAGCCGGTCGTCGCCCCGGATCAGGCCGAGGACGAGCGTCCCGTCGAGGGTCACGACCGGCATGGCCTTCGAGGTCGCGGCCGGGTCGATGGAAAGGAACGCCGAGAGCTCCTCGATCGTCCCGATCCCCGGAGTCTCGACCTCCTGCGGCGCGTCGAGCCGCTCGGGGAACTCCGGCGCGCGCGGGATGCCCAGCGCGATCTCCTGGTCGGCCGCGTAGTCGCCGTTCTCACACGTGACGAGGACGTTCTCGCCCGAGCTCGCGGGTGCGAGGAAGTCGCGCGACTCGCTGCCGCCCATCATCCCCGGCTCGGCCTGCACGTCGTACGCCTTGACGCCGCAACGCTCGAAGATCCGCACGTACGCCTCCTGGTGCTTGCGGAAGCTCACGTCGAGCCCCTCCTCATCGCGGTCGAACGAGTAGGAGTCCTTCATGACGAACTCGCGCAAGCGGATGAGGCCCTTGCCTGGGCGCGGCTCGTCGCGTCCCTTGAGCGCGAAGTGGTAGAGCAGCTGGGGCAGCTGCCGGTAGCTCTGGAGCTCGCGCGCGAGCCACGTGGCCGTCTCCTCGTGCGTCAGCGGGAGCACGTAGTCGGCGCCCTTGCGGTCCTTGATCCGGAAGAGCTCCGGGATGTGGTCGCGCTTCGTGGCCCGCCAAAACTCGACCGGAGTCAGGAATGGCATGAGCATCTCCTGCGCGCCGATCGCATCCATTTCCTCGCGGATGATCTGGCTGATCTTCTGGTGCACGCGCCAGCCGAGCGGCAGGAACGTCCACACGCCGGCGGCGATCTGGCGGATGAAGCCGCCGCGCACGAGCAGCTGGTGGCTGATCGCCTCCGCGTCCGCCGGAGCCTCGCGCAGCGTCGGCAGGAAGAGCTCTGAAGCCCGCGTTGCCACGAAGGACTACAGGCTAGTCGAGGGGGATCTGGGATGCCTCGGCCATCGCGAGCGCGGCCGGTTTCGCGAGCTTCAGCCGCTTCGGGCGCGGCATGCCTTTCGCGATCCACGTGTCGATCTCGTGGAAGAGCTCGTCCACGAGGATGTCCGACGAGACCTTCTTGAGCACACGGCCGTGCGCGTAGACGAAGCCGACGTCGCGGCCGCCTGCGATGCCGAAGTCGGCGTCGCCCGCCTCGCCGGGGCCGTTCACGGCGCAGCCCATCACCGCGACCTCGAACGCCTCGGGGTAGACGCGCAGCCGGTCCTCGACGACGCGCGCGAGGTTCTCGACGCCGACGTTGTCGCGGCCGCACGACGGGCACGCGATCATCACCGGGCCGCGCTCGCGGAGGCCGAGCGCCTTGAGGATCTCCCACGCAACCTCGACCTCCTTCACGGGGTCGGCGGTGAGCGACACGCGGATCGTGTCGCCGATCCCGTCCATCAGCAGCGCGCCCATGCCGACCGCCGACTTGATCGAGCCGGCGAACGGCGTTCCCGCCTCGGTGACGCCGAGGTGCAACGGGTACGGCACCTTCGCGGCGAGCAGCCGGTAGGCACGGATCATCGTCGGCACGTGCGACGCCTTGACGCTGATCTTGAACTCGCGGAAGTCGAGCTTCTCCATGAGCTCGACTTGCTCCAGCGCTTCCACGACGAGCGCCTCCGCGGTGTCGCGGCGCGCGAGCTCCTGCAGGTGCTCCGGGAGCGACCCCGCGTTCGCGCCGATCCGCATCGGGATTCCCTTCGCCTTCGCGGCGAGCACGACCTCCGCAACCTTGTCGGGCCCGCCGATGTTGCCGGGGTTGATGCGGACCGCCGCGACGCCGGCGTCGATCGCCTTCAGCGCGAGCGACGCGTTGAAGTGGATGTCGGCGATCAGCGGCACCGGCGAGAGGCGGACGAGCTTCGGTAGCGCGGCGGCGTCCTCGTTCTTCGGGACGGCGACGCGGACGATCTCGCAGCCGGCCGACGCGAGCGCGGCGATCTGCGCCGTCGTCGTTTCGACGTCGTGCGTCTTCGTCAGCGTCATCGACTGGACGACGACGGGCGCGCCGCCGCCGATCTTCACATTGCCGACGCTGATCTGCCGCTCGCTGGGCACGGCGTCAGCGTAGCCGCCATCGTCCTCTTTCTCGGCACGAAGCCGTTGCAGCCCCGCGCGGGTGGCTGCCGCCGGACAGGGCTCGATTAGCCGCCGCCGATGCGGCCGATGTCGTTCGAGAGGCCGATGAAGAAGAGCATCAGCACGAGGGCGATCCCGATCGCGCTGACGCGCTCGTACACCTCCCGGCCGACGGCCTTCCCCCGCACCGCCTCGAGCAGCGAGAAGAAGATGTGCCCGCCGTCGAGCGGCAGCAGCGGCAGCAGGTTGAGCAGCGCGAGCGAGAGGCTGATCAGTCCGAGCACCCAGAGGTAGCTCTGCACGCCTTCCTTCACTGCCGCCGACGAGCCCTGGACGATCCCGACCGGACTCGAGATCTCGTTGCGCCCCGACCGGTGGACGAGCCGGCCGAGCGAGCGTGCGATCTCCCACGAGACAAGACCCGTCGCGCGCACCGACTCCTTCGCCGCCGCGGGCAGCGCGAGGCTCTCGCCCTTGAGCACGAAGCCGAGCCGGAAGGCGTCGCCCGTCTTCTCCGCCGCGACCGGGCCGAGCGTGACCGGAGCGTCACGCCGCTCGACGACCAGCACGAGCGGCCGCCCCTTCGAGTCGGCGATCCGGCGCGGAATCTGCTTCGGCGTCACGGGCCGCGCGTCGATCCTGACGATCCGGTCGCCGGCGCGCAGGCCCGCGTGCGCCGCGGGCGAGTCGGGGAGCACCTGCGCGACCGTCGTCGTCGCCCTCCCGCCGCCGAGCATGAAGAGGATCGTGAACAGCACGACGGCGAAGAGGAGGTTCGTTCCGGGGCCGGCGAAGATGACGAGCACGCGCTTCCACGCCGGCTGGCGCCAGTAGGCGTCCGGTGCGAGCGCGTCGCGGACGTCGGTGAGCGGCTCCGTCGGCTGCCGCGCCGCGCGCAGGTCCTGCTCGAGCTCGTCGAGGGCGCTCCGCGCCTCGGCGTGGTCCTCGCGCGCGAGGGCGCGCTTGACGCGGTCGACCGGACCCGCCAGCTCCGGCGCCGCCGCGACGGTGCGGTGCAGCCGGAACTCGACGTCCGACGCCGCCGGCCGGTGCATGCCCGGGATCTTCACGTAGCCGCCGAGCGGGATCGCGCCGATCCCGTACTCGATCCCGCGCCGCTGCGTCTTCACCAGCGCGGGCGGGAAGCCGACGTAGAACTTCCGCGGGCTCATGCCGACGGCGCGCGCGGTGAAGAAGTGGCCGGCTTCATGGATCAGCACGAGCAGCCCGAGCCCGACGATCCCGACGAACACGCTCACTCGCGCCCCTGACCGGCGAGGGCAAGCGTCACAGCCACGAGCTCGCGCGCACGACGGTCGGCCTCGACGAGCTCGCCGAGGTCGCGCGCCGGCGCGCCGTCCACGCGCGCGAGCACGTCCTCGACGGCGGCCGCGATGTCGTTGAACCCGAGCTGCCGTTCGAGGAACGCCTGCACCGCCACCTCGTTCGCCGCGTTGAACGCGCAGGGATACGTACCGCCCCTCTCCCCCGCCTCGCGCGCGAGCGCGAGCAGCGGGAACGCGTCGAGGTCGGGTGCGTGGAACTCGAGCGTCAGTCCCGACGCGAGATCGAGCGGCGGCAGCGGCGTCGCCGCGCGTTCGGGATACGTGAGCGCGTACGAGATCGGAACGCGCATGTCGGGATAACCGAGATGCGCGAGCGACGCGCCGTCGCGCAGGCGGACGAGCGCGTGCACGATCGACGACGGATGGACGACGACGTCGATCCGCTCGTACGGGAGGCCGAACAGGAAGTGCGCCTCGATCAACTCGAGACCCTTGTTCGCGAGCGTCGCCGAGTCGACCGTGATCTTCGGGCCCATCGACCACGTCGGATGCGCGAGTGCCTCCTCCGGCGTGACGTCCTCGAGCTCGTCGCGCGAGCGGCCACGGAACGGGCCGCCCGACGCGGTCAGCACGAGCGAGTCGACGGCCTCCCGCGCCTGGCCCGCGAGCAGCTGGAACGCGGCCGAGTGCTCGCTGTCGACGGGGATGATCGTGCCGCGCTCTGCGACCGCGAGGTCGCCCGCCGCGACGAGCGATTCCTTGTTGGCGAGCGCGAGCGTCAAGCCGCGGTCGAGCGTCCAGAGCGTCGCATGCACGCCGGCGAAGCCGACGATCGCGTTCAGGACGACGTCCGGCTGCGCGCGCTCGAGCAGCTCGGTCGCGTCGCCGCCGACCTGCGTCAGCGGCGCGACGCCGTCGATCGTCGTCGAGCCGGACTGCGCCGCGACGAGGTCGAGCTCGGGATTGGCGTCGATCACCTCGAGCGCCTGCCGCCCGATCGAGCCGGTGACGCCGAGAACGGCGATCCGTTTCATCGCCGGACAGGGTACGGTCTGCGTCAACCGATAGAGGGGGATTCGATGCACAGACTGACGCTCGCGGCACTGGTCATCTCCGTGACCGCGCTCGCCGTCGTCGCGTCGGCAGCCGCGGCGCCGACGTTCTCGAACACGGTCCTGCGGGCGCAGGCGGTGCCACCGCTGCCGGCCGGCTACACGACGTCGCCGTTCCCGAACCAGAGCGGCGACAGCGAGCCCGCGATCGACTTCGGCGGCCCGGGCAACACGATGGCCGTGGACGGCCTCGGGTGGCTGCCGTTCCAGGTGAACCTCTGGAAGGGCCACTTCGGCGACACGCCGCCTCCCTACTTCGGTGCCATGGACACGTCGCTGCCGATCCAGGGTCAGGGCCGCATCAACCTCGGCGACGGCGACGCCGACGTCGAGGTGACCTCGGTCGGCACGATCCTGCTCGCCGATCTCGACATCATCTTCAACCGCACCGGCGCCTTCGTCGGCCTCGGTGTCTCGGTGACGCGCTGTCCCGCGTCCGCGACCGGACCCTCGGGGTGCACGACAAAGGTCCTCGACACCGCCGGCGCCGACCGTGAGTGGATCACGACGGCCGGGACGAGCGCGTGGCTCTCGTACCACGACTCCAACTCGAGCTCGCTGATCACGGTCTGGCGGTCGACCGACGACGGCCGGTCGTGGACGAAGGTTGCGAGCCCGATCCCGGGTCAGGCCAGCGTGACCGGCGACTCGACCTTCAACAACTCGATCGGCCCGATCGTCGCCGACGCGACGGGTGCGAACGTCTACCAGCCGTTCGCGGCGGGCGAGGCGAGCGTGCAGAAGGGAACGAGCGCGAACTTCAACAACATCTACGTCGCGCGGTCGACCGACGGCGGCAACTCGTGGACGACGCACCTCGTCTACCACGCGCCGCTCAACACCGACCTCGCGAACTTCTGGCCGACGCTCGCCGTCGACCCGGCGAGCGGCAAGCTCTCCACCGCGTGGACTGACCGCCACGGCGTCTACGTCTCGTCGTCGAGCAACCACGGCGATACCTGGTCGATGCCGCTCAAGGTCTCGACCGTGACGACGACGGTGATGCCGTGGATCGCGGCGCTGAACGGCAAGGTCGACGTCGTCTACTACGGGACGCCGGCTGCGTCGACGAACGACCCGACCGCCGTCTGGAATACGTACGACTCGCAGTTCCTCGGCGGCTCGTGGAGCGTCGGCGTCGTCAGCAACACGCCGAACCGCATCGGCATCGTCTGCCTGAACGGCTCGGGCTGCAGGTCGGACCGCGAGCTCCTCGACCTGTTCGAGGTCGCGGAGGATCCCGCCAGCGGCAAGGCGGCGGTGATCTACACCGACACGACGCTCGACACCTGGACGGGCCCCGACGGGGTCACGCACCAGCTGCCGGAGATCGTGCTCGCGTACGAGCAGTAACGCGTGACGCGTTGCCGGCCCCGGCACGCCGCCGGGGCCGGCGACGCTACGTGAGCGCCGCGATCGTGAAGTAGGCGGCCGGAATCGCGAAGAGGAAGGCGTCGACGCGGTCGAGGACGCCTCCGTGGCCGGCGAGCAGGCGGCCCGAGTCCTTCACCTGCATGTCGCGCTTCAGGGCCGACTCGAAGAGGTCGCCGAGCGCGCCGGCGACCGCGAGCACCGCGCCGAGCGCGATCGACTCGCCGACGGTGAGGAAGTCCTGCTTGTACATGCAGACGAAGGCGACGAAAACCGCCGCCGCGGTCCCCGCGACGAAGCCCTCCCACGTCTTCGCCGGCGACAGCGTCGGGGAGAACTTGTGCCGGCCGAGCGCGCGCCCCACGAGGTACGCGACCGAGTCGTCCGCCCACACGACGAGCAGGACGGTGAGGGCCGCGAGCCGGCCGTGCTCGGGAAGGGCGCGCAGCACGAGCAGGAACGCGAGGCCGAAGCCGATCCAGGCCGCGCCGCTCAACGTGCCGCTGATCGAGACCGTCGCCGGGGCGCGCGTCGACGCGATCAGGAAGAAGAGGAACGCCAGCAGGATCGTCGCGAGGAAGCCGCCGAGCATCCACTCGACGCCGCCGAGCCGAGCGCCGACGAGCGCCGCCGCGACGCCCCCGTAGCCCGCGAGCACGAGTGGCCGCAGCGGGCGGGCCATCCGGTAGAACTCGTGCAGCGCGAGCAGCGCCGCGATCGCCAGCAGCGCGAAGAGGTACCAGCCGCCCAGGTAGACCGCGCCGAGCACGACCGGCGCGCCGGCGAGCACGACGACGATCCGGGAGACGAAACCGCTCACGGCGCTCGCTACCGGCCGCCGAAGCGGCGGCGGCGGCTCGCGTACTCGTCGAGCGCCGCGCGCAGGTCGACCTCGCCGAAGTCCGGCCAGAGCGTGTCCACGAACACGAGCTCGGCATAGGCGAGCTGCCACAGCAGGAAGTTCGAGATGCGTCGCTCGCCCGACGTCCGGATCAGCAGGTCCGGGTCCGGCAGCTCGGGCGCGTAGAGCCGCGACGCGAGCGCGCGCTCGTCCACGTCGTTCGGCGCGAGCCGATCCTCGACGATGCGCCTCGCTGCGTCGACGAGCTCGGCGCGGCCGCCGTAGTCGAATGCGATCCAGAGGTCGAGCCGGTCGTTCGACTCGGTTTCGGTCTCGAGGCTCCCCATCCGCTCGCGCAGCCAGTCGGGCACGCGGTCGCGCCGGCCGATGAAGCGCGTGCGCACGCCTTGCCTGCAGAGGTCGGGAAGCTCGCGCTCGATCGTCTCGCCGAAGATCTCGATGATGTCCTCGACCTCGTCCTCCGGCCGCGACCAGTTCTCCGTCGAGAACGCGTAGATCGCCAGCGCCTCGACGCCGAGCTCGATCGCCGCCTCGACCGTGCGGCGCACCGCCTTCGTGCCGGCGCGGTGTCCCTCCGCGATCGGCAGTCCCTGCCGCCGCGCCCAGCGCGCGTTGCCGTCGAGGATGATCGCGACGGAACGCGCGACGTCGTCGAGCGGCGGCGGGGGCGTCGTCGCGGTCTCGGAGGAGGTCATACCTCCAGGATCTCGGCTTCCTTGTGCTTCAGCAGCTCGTCGATCGTCTTGGTGTGCGCGTCGGTGAGCTTCTGCACCTCCTGCTCCGCCCGCCGCTCGTCGTCGTCGCCGACGTCGCCGCTGCGCACGAGCTCCTGCAGGTGCCGCATCGCGTCGCGCCGCACCTCGCGCACGGCGATGCGATGCTCTTCCGCGAGGTTGCGCACGACCTTGACGAGCTCCTTGCGCCGCTCCTCGGTGAGCTGCGGCACCGGCAGCCGGACCAGCTTGCCGTCGTTGGACGGCTGCAAGCCGAGGTCCGACTCCTGGATCGCCTTCTCGATCGCCTTGATCGAGTTCGGGTCGAACGGCTGGATCGTCAGCATGCGTGGCTCGGGGACGTTGATGGTCGCGAGCTGCTTCAACGGCGTCGGTGTTCCGTAGTAGTCGACGTTGATCCGGTCGAGCAGCGCCGTCGACGCACGGCCCGTGCGCACGGTGTTGAACTCGTTCTTCGCGTGCTCGACGGACTTGTCCATGCGCCGGCTCGCTTCGCCGATCAGCTCTTCGGCAGTTGCCATCAACGACCTCCGTGGCTCGAGATGATCGTGCCGACCTGCTCGCCCGCGACGACGCGCCGGATGTTCCCCGGCGCCTGCTCGAAGACGTGGATCGGCGTGTCGTTGTCCATGCACAGCGAGAGCGCGGTCGTGTCCATCACCTTCAGGCCACGCTCGATCGCCTCGCGGTGCGTGAGGGCGGGCAGGAACTTCGCGTCGCGGTCGCTCCCGGGGTCGCCGTCGTACACGCCCTCGACGCCGTGCTTGCTCATGAGGATCGCCTCGGCGGAGATCTCGAGCGCGCGGAGTGCCGCCGCGGTGTCGGTCGTGAAGTACGGGTTCCCGGTGCCCGCCGCGAAGAGGACGATGCGGTTCTTCTCGAGGTGGCGGATCGCCCGGCGGCGGATGTACGGCTCCGCGACCTGGGCGACCTCGATCGCCGACAGTACCCGCGTGTTGGCGCCGGCCCGCTCGAGCGCGTCCTGTAGCGCGAGCGCGTTCAGCAACGTGGCGAGCATGCCGGCGTAGTCGGCGGTCGCGCGGTCCATCCCCTCTGCGGCCGCGGCGAGGCCGCGGTAAATGTTGCCGCCGCCGACGACGATCGCGATCTCGACGCCGCTGCGCTGCACGTCGACGATCTCCTCGGCGATCGCGTCGATCGTCGGCAGGTCCATGCCGTACTCGCGCTCGCCCATGAGCGCTTCGCCCGACAGCTTCAGCAGGATGCGCGAGAAGGCCGGCTCGCCCGAGCCCGCCGGCGCAGAGGTCGCTTCGGGAACGCTCATCCGGCAAGCGCGAAGCGCTCGAACTCGAGCACCTCGGCGCCTTCGTCGGCGAGCACCTGCGCCACCGTCTGCTTGTCGTCGTGGATCCACGGCTGGTCGCCGAGAACTTGCGCTGCGAAGAACCGCTTGTTCAGCATGCCCTCGACGATCTTCTCACGCGCCTGCTCCGGCTTGCCCTCGAGCTCGTCGGAGTTCGCGTAGATCTCGCGCTCGGAGTCGACAAGCTCGCCGGGGACGTCCTCACGGGCGATCCACTGCGGCGCCGAAGCGGCGATGTGCATCGCGAGCTTCTTCGCGAGGTCGCCCGAGCCGCCGCGGACCTGCACGAGCACGCCGAGCTTGTTCGCGGGCGGATGGACGTACGCGTCGAGCCTGCCGCCGTCCACCTGCTCGAAGCGCGCCGCTCCGGCGACGACGATGTTCTCGCCGAGCTTCGCGACCACCTGCTGCCGCTCGTCCTCGAGCTTCGCCTCGGCGCCCGCGCCTTCGGCGTCGACGACGTCGAGCACCTTCTTCGCGAACGCCTGGAACTCCTCGTTCTTCGAGACCGGCTCGGTCTCGCAGCCGACCGCCACCATCGTCGCGTGGTGGTCGGAGACGCGGTAGCCGACGATGCCCTCGGACGTCTGGCGCCCGGCGCGCTTCGCAGCCGACGCGAGCCCGCGCTCGCGCAGCAGCACACGCGCCGCCTCGATGTCGCCGCCCGTCTCCTCGAGGGCGCGCTTGCACTCCATCATCCCCGCGCCGGTCGCGTCGCGGAGCTCCTTGACGAGGCTGGCCGAGATCGCGGTCATTCTGCGGTCACCTCCTGGGTCTCCGGCTCCGCCGTCGCCTCGGCTTCAGGCTCGGCCGTCGCCTCGGCCTCCAGCTCGGGCTCCGCCGGCGGCTTGCGCTGCAGCTCCTGCTGCGTCACCTGCTGGCGGCCCGTCTCGATCGCGTCGCCGAGCACGCGCGCGATCAGGCTGCACGCGCGGATCGCGTCGTCGTTGCCGGGGATCACGTAGTCGGCCTCGTCCGGGTCGCAGTTCGTGTCCACGAGCGCGATCACCGGCAGGCCGAGCCGGCGCGCCTCGCGAACGGCGAGCTGCTCCTTGCGGAGATCGACGATGAAGATGGCGTCCGGCTGGCGCTTCAGGTCGGCGACGCCGCCCAGGTTCGACTCGAGCTTCTCGAGCTCGCCGAGCATCGCGATGCGCTCCTTCGCGGGCAGCAGCTCGAGCTGCCCTTCCTCGCGCAGCGAGCGGAGCTCGTGCAGGCGCTGGATCCGGTCGGCGATCGTGCGCCAGTTCGTCAGCAGCCCGCCGAGCCAGCGGTGGCTGACGTAAGGCATGCCGACGCGCTGCGCCTGCTCCTCGACGGCGTCCTGCGCCTGCTTCTTCGTTCCGACGAAGAGGATCGTGCCGTTCCGCCCCGCGACGTTGCGTGCGAACTCGGCCGCTTCCTCGAGCAGCTGCTGGGTCTGCTGGAGGTCGATGATGTAGATGCCGCCGCGCTCGGCGAAGATGAACCGTTTCATCTTCGGATTCCAGCGGCGGGTCTGGTGGCCGAAGTGGACTCCGGCCTCCAGGAGCTCTCGCATGGAGACGACTGCCATGTGGTTCCTTCCTGTGGGTTGGCTTGCGTGAAGCCGGCGGAGTCGGACGGAACCGGCCCGAGAGGCCGGCACCCCCGTCCCGATCGACCGCCGGGGAGAGGGACAGATGCCCGCGCAGTCTAGCCGCGGCGGGCCCGTTCGAGGGCCGGGGCCAGATCCGGGGGGAGCGGCGACTCGACGTCGACCCGCGCGCCGGTCAGTGGATGCACGAACGCGAGCCGGGCGGCGTGGAGGAACTGCCGTTCGAGGCCGAGGTCGCCGGGGACGCCGTAGGTCGGGTCGCCGGAGACGGGCAGGTCGATCGCGGCCAGGTGGACGCGGATCTGGTGCGTCCGGCCCGTCTCGAGCGTGACCCGCAGGAGAGCGTGGCCCGGCAGCAGCTCGGCGACCGCGAAGTGTGTGACAGCCTCCCGCGGCGTCTCGGTGTCGAGCGAGTGCCGCAGCGGGTCGCTCCGGTCGCGCCCGATCGGCGCCTCGATCGTTCCGGCGCGCGAGCGCGGCTTCCCTTTGACGAGCGCGAGGTACTCCCGCTCGAGGCCGCGGCCCTTCACGAGCCGCTGCAGCGCGCGGAAGGCGTCCTCGGTCTTCGCGACGACGAGCAGGCCCGAGGTGTCGCGGTCGAGCCGGTGGACGATGCCGCGGCGCGACTCCTCGCCGCCGCCGGCCACCCCGACGAGCCCGTGCACGAGCGTGCCCGTCGCGTGGCCGATCGAGGGATGGACGACGACGCCGGCCGGCTTGTCGATGACGAGCAGGTGCTCGTCCTCGAACGCGACGCGCAGCGGCACCTCCTCGCGCTCGATCGGCGCGGGCCCGGGCGGCGGCTCGAACTCGAGCTCCTCCCCGCCCTGCAGGCGCCACGACTTCGGGCGCGCGCTTCCGTCGACGAGCACGCCCGCCGCGATGACGCGCTCCGCCGCTGCGCGCGAGCCGACCTCCTCCGCGAGGAACCGGTCGAGCCGGACGCCGGCGGCGTCGTCAGGAACGCGAAGGAAACGCGCCAACGCGACGCGGTGCGCGGTCGACCTGCAGGAGGGCGAGCAACAGGATCACGACGCCGACGACGATGAAGCTGTCCGCGAGGTTGAACGCCGGCCAGTACTTGAGGTCGAGGAAGTCGGTGACGTGACCGAGCCTGACGCGGTCGACGAGGTTCGACATGCTCCCGCCGATCACGAGACCGAGCGCAACGGGAAGCACCGGATGCCGGGCCCCCGAGCGCGCGAAGAACAGGAGCATCCAGCCCACCGCCACCGCGGTCAGCAGGATGACGAGCGACGTCGCGCTCGAGAAGAGACCGAACGCGATGCCCGAGTTTTGCACGTGGTGGATCGAGAACGGCCCCACGAGCTTGACGCCGTCGCCGAGCGCGAGCTGCGACGAGACGACGTGCTTCGTCAGCTGGTCGGCGGCGATCGCAGCGATCGCGACGGCTCCGAGCCCGAGCCATTCGACGACGCCGGCGCCGAGCGGACGCTGCGCGACGGAGAACGGCGTCAGGCCGTCCGTCGCCGAGCCGACGCGTACGTCGACACGCGGACGAGCGGGCGTCTCGGTCAACCGCGCTCCCGCTTGCGCTGGCAGTCGATGCAGAGACTCGCCCACGGCCGTGCCTCGAGCCGCTCCTCTGCGATCTGCTTGCCGCAGCTCGCGCACGTGCCGAACGTCCCGTCCTCGATCCGGCCGAGCGCGGCCTCGATCTGCGTGAGCACCTGGCCCGCGTTCGCCTCGAGCGAGTAGTCGATCTCGCGGTCGAGGGTTCCCGTCGCCGAGTCGCCGAGGTGGTTGTCGTTTCCGCCGATCATCTCTTCGGTCTCGTCCTCGAGCGAGCCGGGAGTCTCCCGATGGAGATAGTCGATCGCGTCCTGGATCCGCTTGCGCTCGTCGACGAGCGCGGTCCGAAACCGCTCCGTTTCCACGCTCAGGCCTCCTCCCCAGCCGCCGCCAGCAGGCGCTCGGCGTCAGCTTGCGCGACCCCCTGCAACACGAACAGCTTGTCTCGCGACGCGTGTCCCGAAACGAGCTCGACGTTCGCGCGGGGCACGGCCAGCGTCTCGGCGAGCAGCCGCAGGACGGCGTCGTTCGCGCGCCCGTCCTCGGGCGGCGCAGAGACGCGCACCTTCCAGGCGTCGCCGTGGCGGCCCGCGATGCCCGGCCGGCGGGCCCCGGGGGAAACGTGCACCTTCAGCCTTGCCGCATGCACGGCGGGAACTCTAGCCCGACGCGTGGTGCCCTCGGCCTAGGCGGCGCGGACGCCCGGCGCCGTCGTCTCCGAGTCTGTCGCCTCTTCGGGGGCCTCGGCCTCGCCGTCCTCGCCCTCGGCGAGCGTCGCGAGCGCGGCGCCCAGTAGCGCGCGGATCCGCCGCGACTCCGCGCGAAGCCGCTCGGCGTCGGCGATCGCGTCGCGCCCGACCTTGCGCGCCTCGGCGTGCGCCTCTGTGAGGAGGAGCTCCGCCTCGCGACGGGCCTGTTCCTTGAGCTCCTGCGCGGCGCGCTCCGCGGAGACGAGCGTCGTCCGCAGCAGCGTCTCGAGGTCGCGGTGTCGAACGAGCTCCTGCTCGAGCAGCTCGATCTTGTCCGCGAGGTCGGCGCGCGAGCGCCACACGTCCTCGAAGCTGTCGACGATGTCGTCGAGGAGCTTGTCCACCGCCGGACGGCTGTAGCCGAAGAGCGACCGTCCCAGCGTGATGTGTCTGATCTCGACCGGAGTGAGTGCCATTTTCGTGTCCTCCCCTGTCAGTGCAGTCGGTTGAGGATGGAATCGATCACCTGCTTGACGACGACGAGCACGATCACGCCGAGCATCGGTGACAGGTCGAGCGGCCCGAGCGGCGGAAGCAACCGGCGGAAGATCCGCAGGTACGGGTCGCACACGTCGTAGAGGAAGCGCTGGATCCGGTTCAGCCACACGGAATACGGCAGCCGGATCCAGGACAGGACGATGTACGCGAGGATCAACAGGATGTAGACGCCGATGAAGACGTCCACGAAGCTCTCGACGCTCGAGATGGCGTCGAGCAGCGGCAATCGAAGCGTCGCGCCCATCAGGCCGACGTTCTACGCCTGGTTGAAGAACCCTCCGCGTTCCAACAAGCGTGCGCGCTCCTCGGCGGAGACCTCGACGTTCTGCGGCGTCAGGAGGAAAACCTTGTCGGCGACGCGCTGCATGCCGCCGTCGAGCGCGTACGTGAGACCGCTCGCGAAGTCGATCAGCCGCTTCGACAGCTCCGTGTCCGCGCTCTGCAGGTTGAGGATGACGGGGACGGCGTCCTTGAACTTGTCCGCGATCTGCTGCGCGTCGTTGAAGCTGCGCGGCACGACGAGGTGGACGCTCGCCGGCGCGGCTGCCGGCAGCCCGGGCGTGTCGACGCGGCGCAGCCGCGTGCGCGGGACGACCTCCGTGCGGTCGGCGCTCGAGTCGGTCCAGTCGTCGAAGCCTCGGTCGCGCTGGCGCGGCGAGAGTCGCCGCACGTTCGGCCGCTCCTGGTAGCTCCGCTCGAGCTCCTCCGCGGCGGCGTAGTCGTCGTCCCATTCGTCCTCCTCGGCGATGCCGAAGTAGACGAGGGTCCGGTTCCAGACGTCGGCGAAGCCCATCGCTACGCCGAATGGTAGAGGACCGACCCGACGCGCACATACGTCGCGCCCTCCTCGGCGGCCACGCGGTAGTCCTGCGACGTCCCCATCGAGAGCTCGTGCAGCCCGAACGCCTCCGCCAGCTCGCGCAGGCGGCGGAAGTACGGGCGCGACGCCTCCGGGTCGTCGCTCGCGGGCGGCATCGTCATCAGCCCGCGCACGTCGGAATAGCGGCCGAGGAACCGCTCGAGCTCGTCAGGCGGGATTCCCGACTTCGTCGCCTCGCGGGAGAGGTTCACTTCGACGAGGGCCGGGATCGCGAGCCGTGCGGCGGCCGACTCCGACGCGAGCGAGTGGCAAAGCTCGCAGCGCTCGTTCACGACCTTGGCCTTGCGGCTCTGGAGATGTCCGATGAAGTGCCAGCGGAACGCATCGTGGTAGCGCGCGTGCTTCGCCTCGAGATCCTGCGCGCGGTTCTCCCCCACGACCTCGACGCCCGCGTCTACGAGCGCCTGCATGTCGTCGAGCGAGACGTACTTCGTCGCGGCGACGACGGTGACGTCGGGCCCGACCGCCGTCCTGATCCGCTCGTAGTTCTCGCGGATCCGCTCAGGCGACACGCGCGACGACTCCCTGCACGCCGCGCGGCTTCCCGTCGCGGCGGTGCGAGAAGAAGAGGTCGGGGTTGCAGCGCGTGCAGAGGTCGGTGCGCTCGACGCGCTCGACGCCGGCCTCGTGCAGCGCGCGTTCGGCGGCGCGCCAGAGGTCGAGCTTGCCGTCGCGGAGCAGGTCCGATCCGAAGCGCCCTCCGAAGGGAACACCGACGTCCTCTTGCACCTCGTAGCAGCACGGCCCGATCGCCGGGCCGACGCACGCCGCGAGCCCGCCGCCGCCGAGCGCCTCGACGCAGCTCTCGACGACGCCGGCGAGCAGCCCGCGCCAGCCGGCGTGCAGGACGGCGACCGCGGGAGCGGCGCCGTTCGCCCGCACGACGGCGATCGGCAGGCAGTCCGCGCTCATCGCGAGCACCGGCAGGTCCGGCTCATCGGTCCACAACCCGTCGCCGAGCTCGCCCCGTGCCCCGGGACGCGCGCGGTGCACGAGTGCGGAATGCACCTGGTAGTTCAGGGCGAGCAGGTCGGCGTCGGCGCCGATCGCGTCGCACGCGATGCGCCGGTTCTCGTCGACACGCGCGACGTCGTCGCCGGTCTTCCGTCCGAGGTTGAGCGACGCGTAGGGCCCTTCGCTGACGCCGCCGACGCGCGTCGTGAAGACGACCTCGTACGGCCCGGGCGCCTGCCAGCGGATCATGCCGCGGCCCCTCCCAGCTCGAGCGCGACGTTCGCGAGCTCGACGCCGTTTCCCGAGAGCCGAGCCGCCTCCGAGTGGAGGCAGCGGACAGGGGTGCCGTCGGGGTCGGCGTACTCGACGGCGACGAACGTGTCGAGCGGCGCCTCCGCGACGTACGGCCCGACGGCGACGCGGCCGGGCTCGACCGTGGCGCGTGCGAGCGGCAGTCCCGGCCCGCCGCGCTCGCTCGCGTGCTGCGAGAGCGGCAGCGGCCCGAGCTTCGCGCTGAGCAGCTGCACCCAGCGCCCGTCGAGCGTGCTTCCGTGCGCCCAGCCCCAGCTCGCCGCGTGCCGGCGGCCCCAGATCCGCGCGCGGTGCCCGGGCGTCGCCTCGAACGTCCGGTCGCCGACGCGGCCCCGAACGCGAAGCGCCGGCCACGTCTCCATTCCCGACGGCGCGAGCGGCCGCAGTGCACGGTGCGGCGAGCGGAACGGCGGCGCGAGCTCCTCGACCTCGAGCTCCCACGCCGTCCCGTCGACCTCTCCCGCGAGCGGCACCTCGCCCAGCTCGCCGAGGGGGATCGGCGTCTTCCGCACGCGCGGTCCGTCCTCGAACGTCGTCAGCCAGAGCGCCGACTCGCCGGCCGGCGCGCCTCGCGTGCAGCGGATCCACGCCACGCCCGCGACGATCAGGTAGCGCACCTCGTAGCCGTTCACGCGGCGAGCAGCTCCTTCGCGCGGGCGAGCAGCCACTCGCGCTCGTTGCGACGCGGGTCCTCGACCACCTCGTCGAGCAGCACGTTCAGCGCCGCGCCGACCCGCGGTCCCTCGCGATAGCCGAGCGCGAGCAGGTCGGAGCCGTCGACCGCGAGGTCGCCGAGCCGGTGCGGCCGCGTGCGCTCCTGCTCGACGAGCCGTTGCAGCCGGTCGACTGCCGCGAGCTCGGGTTGCGGCACGTTCTTCGCCTGGATGTCCGCGCGCTTGTGTGCGATCAGGTCCCGCGCGAGCTCCTCGCCGTGCTGGCGGAGGAATCGGCGTGCGAAGAGCTCGTCGACGTCGTCGAGGAAGAACGCATGCGCCGCGACGAGTGCGACGACGTACTGGCGCAGCTTCGTCGGGTAGCGCAGCCGCTCGAGCACCTCGTCGGCGATCCGCGCGCCGAGGGCGGCGTGCGTCTCGATCGGAGCGTCCGGCTTGCCGAGGTCGTGCAAGAGCGCAGCGAGACGAACCTGCAGCCGCGGCGGCGTGTTCTGGACGACGGCGAAGACGTGCTCGTCGAGCGTCCGGCCCTGCCGCGTGCTGCCCGTGTCGTAGTCGATCGCGCGCGCGAACTCGGGCAGCAGCGCGACGAGCGCGCCGGTGTCGCGCGCGATTCGCAGCGCCTTCGCCGGCTTGCCGCCGAGCAGGAGCTTCGAGAGCTCGCCCCGGCCGTCGGCGTGCAGGCCGCCGCCGATCCGCTCGGCCGAGACGAGCCGGATGCCGAGCGCGTCCTGAGCCATTTGGCGCAAGGTCGCCTCGTCGGGCGAGAGGTCGAGCTGCGAGACGAGCCGCAGGCCGCGCACGATTCGGAGCGGGTCCTCGGCGAACGAGTGCGACGACACGGTCCGGAGCACGCGGTGCTCGAGATCCTCGGCACCGTCGAACGGATCGATCAGCTCGCCGTCGGACAGGCGTCGCGCCATCGCGTTGACGGTGAAGTCGCGCCGCGCCATGTCGTCCTCGACCGACGCGGAGGGATCGACGACGATCTCGAAGTCGTGCCGCCCGGGGCCCGTGCTCCGCTCGCGGCGCGGTGGTGCGAACTCGATGCCGCCGGGCGCGAGCTTGCGGACTTCGGCGTCGCGCGGCCACAGGCGCACGCCGACGAGCCGGCCGGCGACCTCGAACTCCTCCACCCTGCCGTGCCTCGCGAGCGTGTTCCTGAGCTGATCGACGTCGACGGCGGGAACGAGGAAGTCTGCGTCCTTCGACTCGATGCCGATCAGCTCGTCGCGCACGGCGCCGCCGACGAGGTACGCGTCGAGCCCGAGCGAACGGACGAAGTCCTCGAGCTTCCCCGTCACTTAGAGGACGGCGATCGCTTCGATCTCGACGAGCGCGCCCGACGGTAGCGCCGCGACCTCGACCGTCGAGCGCGCCGGCGGCAGGTCGCCGACGTGCTTCGCGTAGACCGCGTTCATTCCCTGGAAGTCACTTAGGTTCGCGAGGAAGACCGTCGTCTTCACGAGCCGGTCGAGTCCGCTGCCCGCCTCCGCCAGGATCGCGCCGAGGTTGGCGAAGATCTGCTCCGTCTGCTCCTCGACCGAGCCGCCGGCCAGCTCGTGCGCACCGGGCTTCAGCGCGAGTTGGCCCGACACGAACACGAAGCCACCGGCGCGGATCGCCTGCGAGTACGGCGCGCCCTGAAACGGAGCGGGCGCCGCTTCGGTGCGAATCACATCCTTGTCCGCCATCTCACTCCTTCGGTCTGCGCAGGCGCAACGACTGCCCGAGCGTGACACCGAGCGCCTTGAAGATCGCCTCGAGGACGTGATGCGTGTCGGATCCGTCGATCAGGCGCACGTGCAGCGTCAGCGAGGCACCCTCGACGAACTCGCGCAGGAACGCGGCGACGAGATCGGTGCCCATGCCGCCGAGTCGCGCGCCGGTCAGGTCGACGTTCGAGACGAGCAACGGTCCCTCCGCGGCCTCGAGCGCGACGTGCGCGAGGGCCTCCTCGGAGGGGACGACCGCGGAGCCGTGCCCGCGCACGCCCTCGGCGCGCAACGGCTCGAAGAGCGCGACGCCGAACGCACGACCTGCGGCACGCACCTCGTCCTCCGGGCGGCCGGGCGCAACTTCGAGCGCGATGTCGAACGACGCGTACCGCGCCAGTAGGACGAGCAGGTGGTCGAGGACCGAGATGCCGGTCGCGACGTTCGCCGCGCCGGTTCCCTTCACCGTCACGCGGACTTGGGTCCGGGCCTCGTGCTCTGCTGCGCTCACGGTGGAGCGAGCGTAGCGGACAGGCTTTACCGGTTGAAAAGATAGGCCGGACGGCCCATCACAGGAAGCAACGCCCGCGTTACGTTCCACGAAAGGGGATGAGGGCCCGCTTTCAGGCGCACGCGGCCGGCGCCGTGGTCGCGACCGTTCTCGCGGTCGGGTACGGCGCCCCTGCCCAGGCATCCCACTTTGGGACCAGGGCTAGCTCCCCGCGCCCTGCTTCCGTCGCCGTCGGCTACCGCTCGCGCGCCGCGCTGGCCGCCGCCCTCGCGCGCGTGCAGGCGCGCGTCGTCCGCCGGATTCCCGCCCTCCACGTCGCCCAGGTGACGATCGCCGCCACGGCTGCCGCCGAGCTCTCGCGGCTGCCGGGCATCACGTTCGTGCAGCGGCAATCGCCGCGCCACGACAACGCGGTTCGCGAGCCTGCGCTCGCGCAGGCGTTCGGCAAGGCGATTCCGTGGGAGTGGCAGTGGGCCGTCGCGCGGGAGGATGCCGTGCCGGACGCGGTCCTGCGCGCGGCGAGCGCGCTCACGATCGCGGTCGTCGACACCGGCGCGGACTTGAGCGCTCCCGACCTCGGCGCAAAGGCGCCGCTCACGTACAACGAGCGGACCGGGACCTCAGACGTCCGCGACGGCGCCGGTCACGGAACGTTTGTCGCTGCGCTCGCGGGCGGCTCGATCACGAACGACGACGGCATCGCGGGGTTCGGCGGCGACGCGAAGCTCATGATCATCAAGGCCGGCTCCGGCGACGGGTCGTTCACCGACCTCGACGAGTCGACCGCGATCGTCTATGCCGTCGACCACGGCGCGCGCATCGTCAACCTCAGCTTCGGCGGCCCGTCGACGTCGGCGACCGAGCGCCGCGCGATCGACTACGCGACGTCGCACGGCGTCCTCGTCGTCGCCGCAGCGGGCAACGAGTTCTCGTCTGGCAACCCGGTCGAGTATCCGGCGGCGCTGCTCCAGCCGGCGGGATCGAACGGCGCCGGCGGCGTCGGCCTCTCCGTCGGCGCGTCGACGATGACGGGCGCGCGTGCCTCGTTCTCGAACTCCGGCGGCTACCTGTCGCTCGTCGCGCCCGGGGAGAACGTCTTCTCCGCGGTGTCGGCCGACTCGTCGCCGGCACGCTTCCCGCGCGTCGCGCTGACGGGCTCGCTCGCCGGCGTCTACGGGTACGCGAGCGGGACGTCGTTCTCGGCGCCCGAGGTCGCGGGCGCAGCGGCGCTCGTCTGGGCTGCGAATCCGCTGCTCGACGCGACGCGCGTCGCGGGGATTCTCAAGGAGACCGCGAGCGGGCACGGGACGTGGACCGCGGACCTCGGCTGGGGCGTCCTCGACGTCGGCGCAGCGGTGCAGCGCGCGATGGGAGCCACCGCGCCGACGGCGATCGCCTCCCTGACGCTCAACGCGCAGCTTCTTCGGCCCACGCAGCTCGCTGCGGCGGCGCTGCGGAAGGCCGCGATCGTCGCCACGCTGCGGCCGTCCGCTCCCGGCGTCGCGGCGGGGCCGCGTCTCCTCACGCTCGAGCGCTTCGACGGGGTCGCGTGGAGGTCGGTCGCCGGCGCGCAGACGCGGGTGGACGGCCAGGCGACCTGGATGGTGACGCTCAAGCCGGGAACGGTGCAGCTGCGCGCGCGCTGGGCCGGCTCCGGCGACCTCACCGGCGCCGTGAGCGGCACCGTCAGGCTCCGCGTGGCCTAGCGCTCAGCCGGCGAGACGCTCGATCTTCGCGCCGAGCGCGCGCAGGCGCTCGTCGATCCGTTCGTAGCCCTTGTCGATCTGGTACGCGGCGCCGATCGTCGACTCGCCCTCGGCGCACAAAGCGGCGAGCAGCATCGCCATCCCCGCGCGGATGTCCGGGCTCTCCATACGCTGGCCGACGAGCCTCGCCGGACCGGTGACGACCGCGCGGTGCGGGTCGCAGAGGATGATGCGCGCGCCCATCGACACGAGCTTGTCGGTGAAGAACAACCGGTTCTCGAACATCTTCTCGAACATCAGCACGGTGCCGAACGCCTGCGTCGCGATCGTGAGCGCGACGGACGTGAGGTCGGACGGAAAGGCCGGCCAGGGTCCGTCCTCGATCTTCGGGATCATCCCGCCGAGGTCGTCCTCGACGACGAGTTGCTGCCGCGACGGCACGTGGACGCTGTTCTCGCGGAGCTCGACCCGGATGCCGAGCCGCGCGAACGCCGGCACGATCGAGACGAGGCTCTTCGGCTCGGCGTCCACGATTGTGACGTCGCCGCCGGTGAGCGCGGCCATGCCGATGAAGCTGCCGACCTCGATGTGGTCCGAGCCGATCCGCCAGTGGCCGCCGCGCAGGTGCTCGACGCCGGCGATGCGGAGGACGTTCGACTCGATGCCCTCGATCGACGCGCCGAGCGACACGAGGAAGCGGCAGAGATCCTGCACGTGCGGCTCGCAGGCTGCGTTGCCGATCACGGTCTCCCCCGAGGTCAGCACCGCGAGCATCACGGTGTTCTCCGTCGCCATCACCGACGCCTCGTCGAGGAAGACGTCGCCGCCGCGCGGCGAGGACGCGCGCATCTCGAACCGTTCGGCGATCTCCGTGACGACGCCGAGCTCGGCGAACGCGTGGATGTGCGGATCCAGACGCCTGCGGCCGATCACGTCGCCCCCGGGTGGCGGCATCGACGCGCGGCCGAAGCGCGCGACGAGCGGCCCCGCGAGCAGGAACGACGCGCGGATCCGGCTGCAGAGGTGCGCGTCCGGGTTCGAGCGCGTGACGTTGGCCGTGTTGACGCGGAGCTCGTTCGGTCCCGTCCAGATCACGTCCGCGCCGAGCTCCGAGAGAAGCGAGACCATCGTGTCGACGTCGCGGATGTGCGGGACGTTCGACAGCGTCACGGTCTCGTCCGTGAGCAGGCACGCCGCGAGGATCGGCAGCGCGCCGTTCTTGTTGCCCGCGGCCCGCACCGTTCCGGCCAGACGCGCGCCTCCTTCGATGACGAAGGCCTCCACTACGCGATCGGCGACGGCGGTCTGCATGGCTTCAACCGCAGAGTTCGTCTCGCGGCGGCGGCTATCCTACCCGTGCGGGTGACCAGCGAATCAACGCGTGACCGGGCCTGGGAGACGCTGACCCGCTACACGAAGAGCGAGTCGCTGCTTCGCCATGCCCTCGCGGTCGAGGCGTCGACGCGGGCGTACGCGCGAAAGTTCGGCGAGGATGAGGACTTCTGGGCCGCGACCGCGCTCCTGCACGACTTCGACTACGAGATCCATCCGACGCTCGACAAGCATCCGCAGGACGGCGCGCCGATCCTGCGCGAGGAGGGCTACCCGGAGGAGCTGATCGAGTCGGTCCTCTCCCACGCCGAGCATCTGGCGCTGCCGCGCGACACGCTGCTCAAGAAGACGCTCTTCGCGTGCGACGAGCTGTCCGGGTTCGTCCATGCGTGCGGGCTCGTCCGTCCGACCGGCCTCGACGGCCTCGAGCCGAAGTCGGTCAAGAAGAAGCTCAAGCAGCCGTCGTTCGCAGCCGGCGTCCACCGCGACGAGGTCTACAGGGGCGCCGAGGAGCTCGGCGTCGACCTCGACGAGCACATCGCGACCGTCATCGCCGCGCTCCAGCCGATCGCGAAGGAGCTTGGGCTACGGACCGCGGACGCCGCGGGCTAGGCGCTCGAGGTCCGACTCGTCGTTCCACCAGCCGCACGACGCGCGCACCCACGGCGTACCGGGCAGGTTGCGCACGACGACGTCCTGCTCGAGCAGACGCGCCGCCACCTGCTCGGCGTCGCCGTCGGGCTCGAACGTCACGAGGCCGGCCTGGTCCGGGGCGGTGACGACGCCGTTCAGCGCGTCGCGGCAGCGTGCCGCGAGCTCGGCGATTCGCTCGTAGCCCCACTCCGGCCCGAGCGAGAGAGCCGCCGCGAGTCCCTTCAGCGTCGCGAGCGACGTCCAGCCGGAGTCGAACCGCTGCGCGCCCGGCTTCGCGACAAAGCGGCCGCCCGGCTCGAACGACTCCTGCGCGAAGTAGCTCGGCCGCGCGACACGCAGCGCGTCGGGGTCGGCCACGTAGAGCGCGCCCGTCGAGTCGGGACCGCACAGCCACTTCTGGCCAGCCCGGTCCGCGCCTTCAGCTCGTGCACGTCGAGGACCGCACCGGTCCTCCAGAGGACGTGCGAGACGGCGAGCAGCCGCGTGCGCGGCGTCACCTCCGCGACGATCGCGTCGAGCAGCGGCTCGCCCGACATCGTGCTGGCACGTGCGACCCGGACGGTCGCGCCCGACGCGAACACGGGACCCGCGAGTCCGAAATGCTCGGCGTCCGTCGTGACGATCTCGTCCTCTGGACGCAGGTCGAGTCCCGCGAGCACGATGTTGCAGCCGTCGGTCGTCGACGAGGTGACGGCGACGCGGTCGGCGATCGTGCCGAGCAGCCGCGCGATCCGGTCGCGCACGTCGGACCGCGTCGCGAGCATCTCGTCGAAGTACGGCTTGCCGCTCCTTCCGTGCTCGACGTCTCGACGGGCCTGCTCCGCGATCGCGTCGGCCGTCGCGCGCGCGAGCGGCCCGAAGGTGCCGGCGTTGAGGTAGGCGGCGTGCTCGAGCACCGGGAAGAGCCCGCGCGCCTCGTCGTACGTCACGCGACCTCGATCTCGACCGGCGCGTGGTCCGAGACGACGACGCCGTCCACCGCGTGCGGGAGCCTGCGCGGGCCCGCGACGACGTCGAGGCCGCGCACGAGGACGTGGTCGATGCCGGAACCCGCCTTGGAGAAGCCCCACTCCGCCGCCGTGACGTCGTGCAGCGTCCGCGACCGCTCCCGCGTGACGTTGAAGTCGCCCGCGACGACGACCGGCTCGCCCGTCCGCGCGAGGCCGTCGACGAAGACGAACGCGCGCAGCAGCTCCGCGTCCGCGAGCCGCTCGTCCGGTCGGTAGCCCGTCGTGTGCATGTTCGCGACGAGGAGCGTACGCGCGCCGTCCGCGAGGCGCGCCACCTGGCAGACGCGCCGCTCCTTCGCCCACGCGAGCCGCGCGCGTACGCCGAGCTGGAGCCACTGCGCCTGCCGCCGCCGGAAGGCGCGCGCGTTCAGCGTCACGACCTGCTCGTCGAGGAGACGAAGGCGGGGCGCGACGAGGATCGCGTTTCCCTGGCCCGAGAACGCGGACCGCAGGACACCCGGATGCAGCGACGTGAGCGCCCGACCGATCCCGCTCGTCGAGGGCAGCGGGCCGACCGAGGGCCGCGCGGCGAGCGTCGCGAACGCCGCATAGCCGCTCCATTCCGCGAGGCGTGCGAGTCCCCAACCCGGGATCTCCTGCAGGCAGACGACGTCGGGCTCGCCGTCGACCGCCAGCCGCACCGCCTCTTCGAGGAACGACCGCCGCTGCGGCGGGTGCGCGTTCCCGTGGAAGAGGTTCCAGGTCCTGATGAGCACGCTGCTCTACGGTAATGCCGTGCGCGTCGCGCTCGCCGATCCTCCCGCGTTCACGCCTCCGTACGACCACGCGCTCGCAGCCGCGCTTGCGCGAGCGGGCGCGGACGTGACGCTGCTGACGTCGCCGTTTCGCTTCGGCGACGTTCCTGCACCGCAGGGATACGAGCGGCGCGAGCGTTTCTACCCGCTCTCGTCGCGGTTGTTCCGCCGCTCGCGTGCGCGGCTGCCGCTCAAGGCGCTCGAGCACCTCGCGGTCCTGCGCGCCCTCGCGCGCGTGGACGCCGACGTGCTGCACGTGCAGTGGCTCGCATGGCCGCGCCTGGACGCGCGCCTGCGGCTGCGCATGCCGTCCGTCTTCACCGCGCACGACCTCCTGCCGCGGCGCACGGCGAAGCAGCTCGACCTCTGGCGTACGCTGCTTGCGAAGTTCGATCGCGTCGTCGTCCACTCCGAGCGCGGACGCGAGCGCCTCGCCGAGCTCGGTGTCGACGCGCGGGTCATCCCGCATCCGGTGTTTCCGAGCGACCCGGTGCGGACGGACGACGGCGAGACGGTGCTCGCGCTCGGTGTGATCCGCGACTACAAGGGGATTCCCGATGCGGTCGAGGCGACGCGACGCATCGGCGCACGGCTCGTCGTCGCCGGCGACCGCGCGGATCCCGTCGAGCTGGCGGCGCCGCACGTCGAGCTGCGGCTCGGCTACCTGCCGGAGCCTGAGCTCGACCGCGCGCTCGGCGACGCGACGGTCGCCGTCTTCCCGTACAGGCCGGAGCTCGACCAGAGCGGCGCGCTCCTGCGCGCGCTCGGTGCGGGCGTGCCCGCGGTCGCGTACGACGTCGGCGGCATCGCGGAGCCTGTGCGGCGCTTCGCCGCCGGCATCGTCGTTGCGCCGGGCGACGTCGACGGGCTCGCCGACGCGTTGCGGACCGTGCTCGACGAGCCTCAGCGCTACCGCACGGGCGCGCGGCGGGCTCGCGACGAGCTCACCTGGGACGCCGCCGCGGCGGCGCACCTCGCGCTCTACCGGGAGCTCGGTTGATCTTCCGCCGGCGCCGCTTCAGCGACGTGATCGAGAGGCAGCTCGCGCTGTTCGTCGAAGAGGACGGCGACCTGCTCGACGACGTCGCAGCCGCGCTCGAGCGGTACAACCGCGCCGACCGCGACGAGGCGGA
>WNGA01000462.1_pt1 | contig 71143 bp, 66 predicted proteins | sample 5400061 | NCBI WGS metagenome assembly WNGA01 (sample SAMN13153366, study PRJNA577476) | soil metagenome | isolation source: 100 cm soil or saprolite under grassland replicate 2 | place: USA:California | collected 2016-06-15
GGCATAGCGCGATGGTGGCTGAGCGTTCCTTGCCGTCGGGCGCCACCAGCGCGTCGCTCATGACCCGGCGGGCGATGAGCTTCTGCCAGCGTGGCGCCTGCCCGGTCGTGTCCGTCGCCCAGCGCCGGCCGTCCCAGACGAGCCAGTGGCGCCATGCGGGCACGTGGCGGAGCTGGTCGCCGTAGACGCGCAGCAGCCGGCGGGCCATGCCGAGCTCGGTGAGGGGCTCGCTGGGCAGCGGGTCGCGCGGCTGGCCGGGGGTGGTGTCGGGGAACTGCTGGGCAGCCCAGTCCGCGTCGAAGTCAGCCACGGCGGCGCCTCCCTGGCGGTTGGAGCGGGATGGGCAGCCAGCGGGTGCGGCCGTCCTTGGTGACGGGCCGGGCCGGCTGGGGGCTCGGCTGGTCTGCTGCCCGGTCGATGGGGCAGATCCATCCCCAACCGCGCGGGCACGCACGCATCCGCTGGTGGGGGTGGTCCGGGCAGTAGGGTGGCCAGGGTCCCTGCCCGTCCTCGGCCCGCAGGTCCGCCACGTCGCCGCCGCGGGGTACGATTCGGGGTGATCCTGCGGGCTGTGGGGTCGAGGTGGTGTTGAGGCCGGGTCGCGCGTGGGGCGCCCGGCCTCCGCCGTTACCCGGCACGGCTGAGCGCCTCCTGCTCCCGCTCCCACTCCTCGACGACCTCGAGCTTGTAGCGGAGCTTGCCGCCCATACGGACGGCCGGCGGGCCGTAGCCGCGGAGCTTCCAGTGCCACAGGGTCGACGGAGCGACCTTCAGCCGGTCGGCCAGCTCCTGTGCGGTGAGCCAGATGGTGTCCATGAGCCTCCCTCGGTCTAGCTTCGCTGGGGTGGCTCCGACGCTACTTACACCGCTGTAAGTCTGTCAACCAGCCTCGCGAGGGTAGACACCGCTCTAGCCTTCTGCTACCTTCCGCCGCATGACGGAGATTTCTTGGGAACCACCAGGCATCCCCAGCGGCGCCGGCTGGCTCTACTTCGCCGGCCCCAGCAATCCCGCCGGGCCCGACGCGCCGCCGGCGGCCGTCCACTTCACCCGCGACGATCGGGGCCGCTGGCGCGCGGACGGGCTCTGGGTCGCCGCGCCGGCGCTGGACTCCGACATGCTGCGGCGCCTGTCCATCCCCGCCTATGAGGCCGCCGCGAACACCCCGGCGGCCGTCGCGCGGCTCGAGCAGTCCGCCCAGGACCTCGACGAGCGCTTCGAGCGGACACGGAAGCGGACACGGACATGGCTGGACGGCCAGATGTTGAAGGCCAGCGGCCGGCGGCCCTCAGCGCGGCTCAAGGTGCCGCCCGGCGCGAAGCCGGACAGCTTCTACGCCAAGGTCGCCGCGGTCTACCGCCAGCTCGCCGCCAGCTCCAACCGGCCCGCGGTCGAGCTGGCCGAGGCGAACGACGTACCCGTGACGACTGCGCACCGATGGGTCAAGGAGGCCCGGCGGCGGGGGCACCTGCCGCCCGGGCAGAAGGGACGGCGAGGCTGATGGCGCATATCCAGAAGCGCACCCGGAACGGCAGGACGACCTACCTGGCCCGGTGGCGGACGGCGGACGGCAAGGAGCATCGGCGTAGCTTCGCCAGGAAGACGGACGCGGCGCGGTTCCTGGTCGAGATCGAGGATGCCAAGCTGCGCGGCGCCTACGTCGACCCGAGCGCGGGCCGGCTCGACTTGCGGACCCAGGCGGAACGCTGGTACGCGACCACGGCCGCACTCAAGCCCACGACAAGGCGGGACTACCGGAGCCTGCTCGACAACCACGTCTTACCGAGGTTCGGGGATTGGCCGCTGGCCGGCGTCGACACGCTGGCGGTCAAGGAGTGGAAGGCGGCGATGGTCTCCGGTGGCCTCGGGGGCAAGCGGGCCGGCAAGGCGATGCAGGTGCTCTCGCTGGTGCTCGCCTCGGCGGTCGAGGGCGGCCGGCTGGCGCGCAACGCGGCGGCCGGGGTGAAGCTGCCGAAGGTACAGCGCCGGGAGATGCTGTTCCTGGAGGCTGCCCAAGTCGAGGCGCTCACCGCCGCGGTCGATCCCCGCTGGCGCGTACTGGTGCTGCTGTCGGCCTACACGGGCCTGCGCCCGTGCGAGGTCGTCGCGCTGAAGGTCAAGCGGCTCGACCTGCTCCGCGGCACCGTGCGGGTGGCGGAGGCGGCGCCGGAGGTCGCCGGCCGGCTCGAGTGGGGGAGCGTGAAGACCCACGAGGCGCGCACGACCCACCTGCCGAGGTTCCTGCGCGACGAGCTGGCGGCCCACCTGGTCGACCAGGACCACGGTCCCGACGCGCTGGTGTTCACCGCGGCGAGGGGCGGGCCGATCCGGGAGTCGAAGTGGGTGCCCGGCTACTTCAAGCCGGCCGTCCGCACCGCGGGGCTGCCCGAGGCCCTGCGCTGGTACGACCTACGGCACACGGCGGCGAGCCTGCTCATCCGCGAGGGCGCCTCGATCAAGGCCGTGCAGAAGCAGCTGGGGCACGCCACCGCGGCGATCACGCTGGATACCTACGGGCACCTGTTCCCCGACGAGCTGCCCGACCTCGCTGAGCGCCTGGAGGCGCTCCACGCGCGGACCGCGCCCCCCATGCGCCCCGGCGGCGCCCCAGTCGTCGTCCAGATGGCCAAAGAGGCTGCTCAGTGATCCGGGCCGCTGGTGCCGGAGGAGGGGTTCGAACCCTCACGCCCTGACGGGCCCAACGCTTTTAAGGCGTGGCTGTCTGCCGATTCCAGCACTCCGGCGCGCAACGAGGCTACGGCATGTCGAGGCGTTTCGGCGAGACCCCGTCAGCGGACGTCTCGGTGGCCGACTCGGGCGTCGTCATGGACGTCGATGGCCTCCTCCGGGCGTTCCTGTCCGGTGTCGTTCCGCCGGCGCTGCTCTGACCAGCGCTTGGCGAACCACCAGGCGACCGCGACGACCACCAGCGCCGCCACCGCGTAGCTGACCGGGCGCAGGTACCGCTCGACCACCTCCCACTGGCCGCCGAGGGCGTAGCCCACCGCGGTCAGCGCGAAGGTCCAGGGCAGGCAGCCGATGAAGGTGTAGACCGAGAAGCGCAGGAAGGGCATCTCGGCGACGCCCGCGGGCAGGCTGATAAAGGTCCGCACCACCGGCAGCAGCCTGGAGACCAGCACGGCGACCTGGCCATGGCGCTCGAACCAGACCTCCGCCCGGTCCAGCTCGTGCTGGCGCAGGAACACATAGCGGCCCCAGCGCTCGATCAGCGGTCGGCCGCCGCGGTAGCCGACTCCCCAGGCGACCCACGAGCCGATCAGGTTCCCGAACGCCCCGACGAGGGCGACGACGACGAAATTGAGGTGCTCGCTCTCCCCGCCAAGGGTTGCCACGAACGTGGCATTGGCCAGGGCGCCACCGAACAGCATGGTGACCTCGCTCGGCACTGGGATGCAGGCTGACTCGAGCACCATCAGCACGAAAACGGCCAGATACCCGTAGTGCAGGACGTAGTCGGTGATGAGGTGCTCCATCTGCCCTCCCGGGCGCGCGATCAGCTCCAGAGAGCCGGATGCTACCTGGTTCCCGGCCTCAACGACTCCAGTGGCTCTCGCCAAGCAGGTAGGCGGTCGTCAGGCTCTCATGGTCCGACTCGATCGGCGAGCCGTCGCCGGGCCGCTCGACCGAGACCGAGATCGTCCTGGCCGCGTAGAGCGGCAGCTCGGCGCTGTGGCCGTGGACGTCGTCGAGCTGCGCCTTGAGGCCGACCGGGCCGCTGACGGTGTAGCTGCCGCACGGCTCGATCCCCGCCCGCCGGAACATGCGCAGCAGGTCGTGGTCCTCGTTCTCGAAGCGCAGGATGCGCACCTGACTGCCACCCGGGACGCTGGTCAGCGGCACGCCCGGCTCGCGCGGGTAGTCCCCGATCGGGTGACCGTGCGGGCAGGTCCTGGACTCGCCGATCATCTCGAGCATGCGCGCCTCGAGCCTGGGCGTGACGCTCATCTCGAAGGTCTCGGCCTCCTCGTGCACGTCGTCCCAGGGGACGCCCATGACCTTCACCAGGAACGCCTCGACCAGGCGGTGGCGGCTGACGACGTGCCTGGCCACCTCCTCGCCCTGGCCGGTCAGCGCGATGCGCTTGTCGGGGCCGCGGCTCACCAGGCCCTCCCGCCCCAGCCGGGCGACCATCTCGGTCACGCTCGGCGGCGACACCTGCATGGCGCGAGCGAGGTTGATCGGCGTGCGGTCGATGCCGGCCTCGCCGAGCCAGTAGAGCGACTCGAGGTATTCCTGCATCCCGGGGCTCAGGGTCATGGCTCTATGGTAAGGCCCCGCGCCTACCCCGACACGATCACGCGTCCGGTCATGTCGGTGTGCAGTGTGCAGCGGTAGGTGTAGGTGCCCGGCCGGTCGAAGCGGTGCTGGAAGGTCCCGGCCTTCTGGATCCCCGAGGCGAAGCCGGCGGCTTTGACGTCGTGAGGGACCGCGCCGTCGTCGAAGTGCCAGGTGACCGTGGTCCCCGGCCTGACCTGGACGGCGGGCGGCTCGAACTGGAGGTCCCTGGCGGCGACGTCGTGGACGCCGACGGCCGGAGGGGTCCGCTCCGAGCGCTCCTTGCCGCCCGGCTGGCACGCGCTGAGCAGGATCGTGAACGCAAGCACAAGGATGGTGAGGGTGAACGGGGGTCTGGCTGGCAGCCGCAAAGGGTCTCTCTCCTGTCCGGAAGCGAGCCCAGTCTGCCACCGCTAGCGCGTGCGCGCAGTCCCGGTCCAGCGGGCCACCAGCGGCACCGTGGCCGCCAGGCCGAGGTACGACGTGTTGCTGCCCCCGGAGGCGAAGATGACGATCAGCCCCAGCAGGACCACGGCGAGCGCCACCAGCGCCAGCTGGACGATGGCGATGACCTTGGCGATCCTGGCCTGGTCCAGGCCGGTGAGGCGGCCGCCCGAATCCTTGATCTTGCGCTCCGCGTTGATCGCCATGATCAGCGCCACCACCCCGGCCACCGGAGGGCAGATAAAGAACCCGACGATCGCGATGACCAGGGCGGCCGTCGCGGTGGACGCAGTCTGTGGTGGCGGCGGGTAGCCGTACTGCCCCGGTGGAGGGGCGTACGGGGGAGGCGGCCCGCCCTGGGGCCCGGGAGTGCCGAACGGCTCGGTCGGCCGTGATCCCGCACCGAACGGCTCGGTCGGATGGGACGGAGGACGCTCCGGCTCGTCGCCGGGTCGTGGCGGCGTCCCCTCCGACATCTCGGCTCCTCCCCTCGCGGCTTCGCGCGCTCTGCCTGGCCAGGGCCCACCTCGGTCGTTCGGAGTAAACCACGCCCCAGGCCGGCGGCGGTAGGATCTGGAGCCGATGGAGGACAAGGACAGCGGGTCCCGCCTGGTGGCCGGCGGCTTCAGCCGGCGCCTGCTCCAGCTCGGGCGGGCGAACCTGGAGCGGCAGCTCGCCCATCCCACGGTGCGGGGGATCGGCGACGGCACCCTCGACGAGGAGCGTTTCCGCGCGTGGCTGCTGCAGGACTACCTGTTCCTGCTGGACTACGTGCGGCTGTTCGCACAGGCGGCGGCGCGGGCGCCTGACGCCGACACGCTCGGCCGTCTGGTCGACCTGGCCCACTCGACGTTCCACGAGGAGCTGTCCCTGCACCGCTCCTACGCGGCCCAGTTCGGCCTCACCGAGGCCGAGCTGGAGGGCTCGGTCAAGTCGCGGACCTGCGCCGCCTACACCGACTTCCTGCTGCGCACCGCCGCCACGGCGGACTTCGCCGAAATCGTGGCGGCGCTGCTGCCCTGTATGTGGGGCTACTCCGAGCTGGGGCGCGCAATGGCCGCGCGCGGCCTGCCGGCCGAGCCGCGCTACCGGCAGTGGGTCGAGACCTACGCCGACCCGGGCTTCGCCGAGCTGGCGGCCTGGTGCGCCGAGCTGCTGGACCGCGCCGCCGAGGGCTTGCCGGCGGCGCGCCAGGCCGCCTGCGAGCGAGCTTTCCTCACCGCGCTCGACCACGAGCTCGCCTTCTGGGACGTGTGAACCGGTCCGGAGGTGACCCGCCCCGACCCCGGGCTGGTCCGCCCCGACCCCGGCGAGGTCAGCGCAGCTCGCCGCGCAGGATCGTGACCGCCTGGCCGCCGAGGACCACCCGGTCGCCGTTCATGCGGGTGCGCACCACCCCGCCACGGCGCGACGCCTGGTAGCCGACCAGCTCGTCCTTGCCGAGGCGCTCGCTCCAGAACGGCGCAAGGCAGCAGTGCGCCGAGCCGGTCACCGGGTCCTCGTCCACCCCGGCCGTCGGGGCGAAGAAGCGGGACACGAAGTCGAACGGTGAGCCCTGCGAGCCGGGCGCCGTCACGGTCACGCCGCGCGTCTGGACCGCCCGTAGCCGCTGGATGTCTGGCCGCAGCGCCCGGACCGCCTGCTCGGAGCCCACCTCCACGAGATAGTCGAAGCGGCTGCGGCCGACCCAGCCGGGCGCTTTGACCCCGAGCGCCTCGAGCAGGCCCGGCGGGGGCTCCGCCGGCCGCGGCGCCGTCGCCGGGAAGTCGAGCTGGATCTGGCCGTCCTGGCTGCTGGCGGTGAGCACGCCGCTGCGCGTGGCGAAGCGGATCGGCTCGCCGTCGGTGACGTCGCCCTCCTCCCAGAGCGCATGGGCGCTCGCCAGAGTGGCGTGACCGCAGAGGGCGACCTCGACCGTCGGCGTGAACCAGCGCAGCCCGAAGCCGTCGCCGTCGCGGCGCAGGAAGGCCGTCTCAGAGAGGTTCATCTCCGCCGCGACCGCTCCCATCCAGCCGTCGCTGACCTCACGGTCGAGCAGGCAGACGGCCGCGGGGTTGCCCTTGAACGGCTCGTCGGTGAAGGCGTCGATCTGCAGGATCCTCATTCTGACCCCCTGATGGCGCGGAACATGGCGGTGTCGTCGGGCTCCGCCGGCGGCTCGACAAGGCGGAACCAGTAGAAGCCGTGCGGCCCGAGGGCGAGGCGATAGGGGCGGCCGTCGATGATCGGGAACGGCGTGCGGCCGAACATCTCCTCTGGGACCAGGCCGAGCCAGCGGGACAGGTCCAGCTCGACCGGCTGCGCGAAGCGGGACAGGTTCGCCACCACCAGCACCACGTCCCCGGCGAGCTGGCGGATGAACGCGAACACCCTGCGGTTCTCCGGGTACAGCGGCTCGTACTCGCCCATGCCGAAGACCGGGTGCTGCTTGCGCACCTGCAAAAGGCGCCGCAGCCACTGCAGCAGCGAAGTGGACACCCGCTCCTGGGCCTCCACGTTGACCGCCTGGAAGCCGTACACAGGGTCCATCAGCAGCGGCAGGTACAGCGCAGCCGGGTCGGCCTTGGAGAAGCCGGCGTTGCGGTCGCTGGACCAGTGCATGGGCGTGCGCACCCCGTCGCGGTCGCCGAGGTAGATGTTGTCGCCCATGCCGACCTCGTCGCCGTAGTAGACGACCGGGCTGCCGGGCAGGCTGAACAGCAGGCTGTAGAGCAGCTCGACCTGGCGGCGTCCGTTGTCGAGCAGCGGCGCCAGCCGCCGCGCGATGCCGATGTTGCGCCGCATGCGCGGGTCCTTGGCGTACTCAGCGTACATGTAGTCGCGTTCCTCGTCGGTGACCATCTCGAGGGTGAGCTCGTCGTGGTTGCGCAGGAACAGCCCCCACTGGGCCACGTCGGGGATCTTTGGGGTGCGGTTCATGATGTCGATGATCGGCGTGCGGTCCTCGCGCCGCAGCGCCATGAACATGCGCGGCATGACCGGGAAGTTGAAGGCCATGTGGCATTCGTTGCCGTCGCCGAAGTAGGGCACCACGTCCGGCGGCCACTGGTTGGCCTCGGCCAGCAACAGCTTGCTCTCGTATTTGGAGTCGACCTCCTTGCGGGCCCGCTTCAGGAACTCGTGCGTCTCCGGCAGGTTCTCGCAATTGGTTCCCTCCCGTTCGAACAGGTAGGGAACCGCGTCCAGCCGGAAGCCGTCCAGCCCCATGTCCAGCCAGAAGCGGATGACCTCGAGCATCGCCTCCTGGACCTCGGGGTTGTCGTAGTTCAGGTCGGGCTGGTGCGAGAAGAACCGGTGCCAGTAGAACGCCTGCGCCTCCGAGTCCCAGGTCCAGTTCGACGCCTCGGTGTCGACGAAGATGACGCGGGCGTCGAGGTATCTCTGGTCGGTGTCGGACCACACGTACCAGTCGCGCTTGGGCGAGCCGGGCCTGCGCGATTCCTGGAACCAGGGATGCTGGTCAGAGGTGTGGTTCATCACCAGGTCGGCGATCACCCGGATGCCTCGACTGTGCGCCGCCTCGAGAAAGTCGTAGAAATCCCCAAGGGTGCCGTAGGTAGGCAGGATCGAGAAATAGTCCGACACGTCGTAGCCGCCGTCGCGCAGTGGCGACGGATAGATCGGGAGCAGCCAGATGCAGTCGATGCCGAGCCATTGCAGGAAGTCGAGACGCTCGGTGAGGCCGCGGAAGTCGCCATTGCCGTCGCCGGTGCCGTCCTGGAAGCCACGGACGTACAACTCGTAGAAGACAGCCGTCTTGTACCAGAGAGGATCGTCCAACATCCCGTTGCTCGCTCCTCGACTCGGGCAGCGCTCGCAATGCGATTGCTTATCTGTGGTCGGTGCGGTTGGTCTGCTGGATAAACTGCTTGGCCGGCACCCTCCGGTGCAAGTCTTCCGCTTCCCAGGCACTCCCTAACGAAGCCGTCGGAAGCCCGCCGGGGAGATCCGGCGGCACTTCCGCCCGTACCAAGGTACGCAGGTGTACGGCTTTGGGGGAGAGCCGACAGAAGCACGCTCGGCCGGGCGGCCCCGTGGCGGGTGCGCCGGCGCCCGGGTCAGCGCCAGGCCCTGAGCCTGCGGCTCCCAGAGGCTCCGACCCGCTGGGAGCTCGTGCGGTTCACCTGCTCGCCGGTGATCGGGCCGGGCACGCCGGCGCGGACCGCCTCGAGCTGGGCGGCGAAGGCGAGCCCGAGGAAGATGGCGAGCGAGATCAGGAACGCCCAGACGAGCACGCCGATGAGGCCGGCGAGCGGGCCGTAGGTCTCGCCGAACACCTGGCTGGCGGACAGGTACAGCGACAGCAGCCAGCTGAAGGCGAGGCCGAGCAGGACGGAGACGGCCGACCCCACGGCGAGCCAGGAGGCGGCGGGCTGGTGGCGCCGGGGCGAGGCACGGAACAGCAGCGCTATCGCAACGACCAGGAGCACGACCGCGAGCGGCCAGTGCAGCGCGCTCCACGCGCCCTCGAGCAGCCCCGAGAACCTGCTCGCCTTGGCGATGTCTCTGCCGGCCACGATCAGCACCAGGGCGAGCACCATGGCCAGCCCCGCGGTGCAGGCGAGCAGGAAGCCGACGGTGTACTTGCGCACCGACGGCCGGTCGCGCTCGACCCCGTAGATGCGGTTGGCGCCGCGCTCGACCTGGCCCATGGCGGTCGCCGCCGACACCAGCGCGGCAAGCAGCCCGAACACCACGGCAGCGCGGGCGCCGCCGCCGACCGCGCGCTGGCCGTGCTGGACGGCGGTGGCGATGACGTCGCCGGCCGGGCCGGGCGCGAGCCGGGTCGCGGTCTGGCGCAGCACGTCGCTGAACTGCCGCGCGTGCAGCAGCGTCGCCAGCCCGACCACCGCGATCATGGCCGGCAGCAGCGTCAGGGTGATCTGGAAGGCCAGGGCGCGACAGTGGCTGAAGCCATCGGCGTAGCGGAAGCGCAGGAAGGAGTCCCTGGCCAGCCGTCCCCAGCCGGTGCGTCGCAGGGTCTCGAGCGCGTCGTCGCCCTCGAGCTCGTAGGTCTCCGGTACCAGCGTCGCCGTGCTCATGTCAGTCTCCCGCCGCCGTTTGTGGGTCAGGGGTGGGCACGCACAGCGTCAGCGCGCCCGGCATGGCCTCGACGGCGATATGCCGGGTGCGGGTACCAAGCTCGCCGTCGCGCTCGATCGGCTCGGGTCGGCTGCAGTCGATCTCGACCCGACGGGCACGGAACAGCTCCAGCGGCGGGCCGCTCGGCCGCACGCCGCGGCCGAGCAGGAGCCTGCCGGCCAGCCGCAGCCAGCCGCCGAGCAGGCGCGTCTCGAGCACCCCGACGTCCAGCAGGCCGTCGTCGGGCTCGGCGCCCGGCAGCACCTCCAGGCCGCCCTGGATCCTGCCGAGGTTGCCGATGAGCACGCCCTGACCCGTCCGGCTGATCGGCGGCAGGCCGTCGAGGCGGATGCGGTACTCGGTCGGCCGGCGCCCGAGCTGCCGCAGGCCACTCACCACGTAGGCCAGCGCGCCGATGCGCGCTTTCAGGGCGGGGTCGGTGTCGCGCAGCATGGCCGCGTCGAAGCCGACGCCGCTCATCACCACGAAGCGGTCAGACCCGATCGCGCCGACGTCGAGTCGGCGCCGATCGCCGTGCAGTGCCACGTCGACCGCCTCCGCCGGGTCGCCGGGCAGATCCATGTTCACCGCCAGCAGGTTGCCCGTCCCGCTCGGCAGCACCGCCAGCGGCACGTCGGTCCCGGCCAGCACGGACACGCAGGCCATGACGGTGCCGTCCCCGCCGGCCACCAGCACCAGGTCGACGCCCCGCTCGAGCGCTCGGCGGGTGATCTCCCCACCCGGGTCGTCGGCCGTGGTCTCCTCCAGGAGCGGCTCCACGCCGGCCGCGGTCAGGGCCTCCAGCAGCTCCCGCTTTCGGCCCGGCGCCGTGTCGCCGGCGCTCACCGGGTTGAAGACCACGGCGACCCGGCGTACCGCGGTGCCCACCGCCGACCTCCTCTCGCCGCCGCGCCGCGAGCGGGGCAGCACGCCCAGGCGGACGGCGCGTACCGACAGGGCCAGCCAGGCCGCCCCGAGCGCCGCGCCGGCGAGCACGTCGGTCGGGTAGTGCATGCCGCGGTAGATGCGGGCCAGCCCGACCACGATCGGCACGACGACCGCCAGCAGCGTGAGCAGCCAGCGCAGGGACGCCGAGCGCGCGTGCTGCCAGGCCAGCACGGCCCAGGAGCCGTACAGCGCGATCGCCGCCGCGGTGTGCCCGGAGGGGAAGCTGGAGGTGGGCGGCGCCACGTCCAGTTGCGCGACCGGTGGGCGGGGGCGGTCGACCAGCAGGGTGATGACAACGAAGATCACGACCTCGCCGGTCACCGCCGCCGCGACCAGCATCGGCTCGCGCCAGCGGCGCCAGGCCAGCGCGGAGCCCGCGAAGGTGAGCACGGCGAGGATGGTGATCGTCAGCGTCTCGGCGGCGACTGTGGCCAGATGGGTGGCCGTGCTCCAGTCCCGGGTCCGGTGGGCGGCGAACCAGCGGGCGACACCGGTGTCGGCGCGGCCGATCGCCTGGTGGCTGGCCAGCTTGGCCAGGGCCAGGCCGACGAGCACGCCGACCAGTGTCACTCCCACCGCCCACGCCAGCAGGTACAGCGCGGAGGGGACGCCGTCACGCAGGTGCCGCGAGCGCCGCGCCAGCGCGGCCAGGTGATGACCGGCCGCCGGCGCGTCCAGCGGCCCAGGTGCCTGATACATCGTTCCGTCCCTTCCTCTCGCTTCCCGTCGGGGAGCGGGTCGCGTCATGGCTATCGGTATGACCGCTGCCGGGTCGCACAAAACCACGCTAGCCTCAGAGGATGGCTGTGGTGGCGATCGATGGGAGGCTCGGACCGGCCACCAGCCTGGCGCTCCTGGGCGCCGGTCTGCTGGTGGCGCTGGGCGCTGCCGGCGTCGCGATCGCCAGCCACCCGCGCCGAGGCCGCCGCGCGAGCGGCCAGGTCGCCGAGGAGCTGGCACGCTCGCGCCTGCGCCGTTTCCTGCGGCGCCGCTTCGACCCGGCCGAGGCCACCGGCCTGGCCCTGACCGTCGCGCTGCTGCTGCTCTTCCTGGCGGCGCTCGCTTTCGGGCAGGTCGCCGACATGGTGACCTCGCGCACGGGTCTCTACCGGGTGGACGCGGCCGCGGCCGACTGGGGCGCGCGCCATGCCACGCCGCTGTCGACGGCTGTGCTCCGTGTGCTGACCTGGCTCGGCAGCACGCTGGTGATCCTCGTCCTTGCGGTTGGCGCCGGTCTGTACGACTGGTACCGCCGCCGGCGCTGGACCGTGCTCGCCTTCATGATCACGGTGATCTGGGGACAGAACCTCGTGGCCAATGGCATCAAGCTGCTGCTCCACCGCGAGCGCCCGCCGGCGCCGCGCCTGGCCGACGCCAGCGGCTGGTCCTTCCCGTCCGGCCACTCCGCCTCGGCGGCGGCCACCTACGCCGCGCTCGCCCTGCTGCTGAGCCGGCGGCGGCGCTGGCCGGTGAAGGCGTGGATCGGCACGGCGGCCGCCGGCGTGATCGTGCTGGTGGCCGCCAGCAGGGTGCTGCTCGGGGTCCACTGGGTCACCGACGTGGTCGCCGGGGTGGCGCTCGGTCTGGGCTGGTTCGTGGCCTGCTCGATCGCCTTCGGCGGCTCGGTGCTGCGCTTTGGCGCCACCGCCGAGGCGGCGAAGGTCGCCGCCCGCGGCCATTGGCGCCGCGGCCGCGATTGGCGCCGCGACGGCCGGGAAGTTTAGCCTTGTGGCATGCCGATGAACGCGCTGACCTCCGCCGAAATCTCGCTGCCAGCCAGGCCTGATGCCGGCCTGGTCAGGGAGCGGATCGCAATCCTGGCCAAGCATGTCGATCTGGTCGGGCTCACCGACAACCACGCCGGCCAGCCGCGCATGTCGCCGCTCGCCGCCGTGGCGCTGGCCCGCGAGCAGGGTGTGGCGACGGTGGTCCACGTGTCGTGCCGCGACCGCAACCGCCTCGCCCTGCGCTCGCAGGTGGTCGGCGCGTCCGCGCTGGGCTGCGACGGCGTGCTGTGCCTGTACGGGGACCCGGTCCCGGGCGTGCCGCGGGTCAAGGACTACACCACCACCCGGCTGCTGGCCGAGGCCAAGAGCTGGGTCGAGCCCAACGAGCTGGCGCTCGGCTGCGTGGTCGACCCCTCCGCGGTCGACGCCGAAGCGGAGCTGGCCCTGCTGGGGCGCAAGGTGAGCGCCGGTGCGGACTTCGCCCAGACCCAGATGGTCTTCGAGCCCGGCCGCCTCGCCGCGTTCCTGGAGCGCGCGACCGAGACCGGCAAGGTCGGCGAGTGCAGGATGTACGCCAGCGTCCCCGTGATCCGCACGCGGCGCATGGCCGACATCCTCAACGGCGCGCTGCCGTTCGATCTGCCCGAGCCGGCCTACCGCCAGATCGCCGCGGGCGGCGGCATCGACCTGGCGATCGAGACGGCGGTCGCCCTGGCCGACCAGCCCGGCGTCGACGCGCTGCACGTGATGGCCTGGGGCTCCGAGGAGGCCGCCGGCAGGGTCGCCGCGGCGTTCCGCTCGGCTCGCGGCGCCCCCGTCGAGCGCCAGCCGGTCTCCGGCGGGTAACGGCGGTGGCGCGCGTCCGGGTGCTGGACGGGCCCGCGCCTGCTGGCCCAGACCCTCGCCGTCCAGATGCTGTTCTTCACGCGCTGGTAGCTCGGCCTCAGCGGTACAGCGCGGTGACGGCCTCGACGTGCGCGGTCTGCGGGAACAGGTCGACCGGCTGCACCCAGGCGGTGTGGTACCCGAGGTCGGTGAGGATGCGGACGTCGCGGGCGAGCGCGGCGGGATCGCAGGAGACCAGCGCCACGGCGCGGGGCGCGAGCGCGGCGAGCCGCTCCAGCACCGTCGCCCCGGCACCCGCCCGCGGAGGGTCCAGCACCGCGACGTCGGCGGCTCGCAGGCTCGGCAGGGCGTTGGCCACGTCGTCCTGCAGGACCGTCGCGTCCCGGTGGTTGCGCAGGTTGCGCCTGGCATCCCTGACCGCGGGCTTCCAGCTCTCGACCGCGACCACCCTGCCCGCCCTCGCGCCCACCGTGGCGGCGAACAGCCCCACTCCCGCGTACAGGTCGAGCAGGACCTCCCCTGACGCCGGCTCCAGCGCCTGGCCGACCAGATCGACCAGGACCTCCGCGCCCGCCCGGTGGACCTGGAAGAAGCTGGCGGCGCTCACGTGCAGCTCGACCCCTGCCACGCGCTCGGTGACGAACGGCGCGCCTTCACCCTCCACGATCTTGCCGCTGCCGCGAACGATGGCCCACGAGACGCCGTCGGGCGCCAGGAGGCGCGTGCGGGACGCGGCCGCCGCCTCGAGCACCACCAGTCGCTCGCCGGCGGCGCCCCGGCGCAGGCGGACCTTGGCGCCGGGCGGGTGCCGGCCGAGCTGGCCGGGCAGCTCACGCAGGCCGCCGGCCAGCAGGGGGCAGTGGTCGACCGGGTGGACCTCGTGGCTGGAGGCACGCAGGAAGCCGAGGCGCCCGTCCCTGGCCGCGGTCAGGGTGGCGCGCTCGCGGTAGCCGAAGCCCTCCGGCTGGCCGGGATCTCCCGGCTCGTGCGGCCGTAGCGCGGTGCGGACCGGCACGTCCGGCAGGCCGCCCAGGTGAGCGAGCTGCTCGCGGACCAGGCGGGCCTTGAGCTCCGCCTGGGCCTCGGGACGCAGGTGCTGCCAGGCGCAGCCACCGCAGCGGCCGGGGCCGAAGTGCGGGCACGCCGGATCGATCCGGTCGGGGCTCGCCTCCAGCACCTCCTCGAGCTCGGCGCGGGCGAAGCGGCGGCGGTCCTCGACGACGCGGATGCGGACGCGCTCGCCGGGCACGGCGAACGGGATGAACACCACGCGGCCATCGGCCAGGCGTGCGACAGCCTCGCCGCCGTGGGCGACGCCGTGGCAGGTCACCTCCTCGACCCGCCCGGCGCGGGTGCGCCGCACCTCCCGACCGGACAGAGCGGACACGCCCGGAGCTACCGCGGGATGCGAGTGGCCTTGAGCTCGTTCAGCTCCGGCCATCCCGTCATGACGTCGAGAAGGCGCTCGAGGGTGGCGCGCGCCTCGGCGGGCTCGGTTTTGCGGTTCATCAGGCGGATGAAGACCGCGCGCTCGGCGAGGACGAAGGTCGGGACGCCGAAGACGTGGTGCTGGTCGACAGCCCATGCGTGCTCGGCGGCCAGGGTCTTGGCTGGCTGGCCGCCGTCGACGACCTTGGCGACCTCGTCAGGGTCGAGCCCGGCGGAGGCGACAGCCTCACGGATCGCCGCGGGGTCCTTGAGGTCGCGGCCGTGGTCGTGGCGGGCGGAGAACAGCGCCAGGTGGGCGGCGTTGAAGGCCTCGGGAAACTCGTCGCGAACGGCCAGCCCCCACTCGAGCGCGAGCACGCCAGAGGGACGGGGCTCGGTCTGCCACACCGGTGTCTCGCCCTCTTCCAGGTGGACCTGGGACAGCGAGAAGGGGCGGAAGGTGACGTCGTGGTCGGCGCCGCCCTCCATCGCCCGGATGATCACCTCATTGGCGATTCGGGCAAATGGACAAAGATAGTCGTAGGTGACAGCGAACTGTGCCATAGAGGGCCTCCCGGGTGGGGAAGAAGGGCCGGGGACGAGAGGGTCGCGGAGGGAGCCATGGAAGTGGGGAGCGATCGACGAAGCGGCCCGCACTCGGTGCGGGCCGCTGGGTATCAGGCTGCGACGAGGTCCTCGAGCCTCGCCCGGATCTCTGGGCTCCGGAGCGCCGCCAGGGCGTCGCGCTCGACCTGCCGGGCGCGCTCACGGGAGAAGCCCATGATCGCCCCGACCTCCTCGAGCGTCCGCGGCGTGCCCGAATCCAGGCCGAAGCGCAGGATGAGCACCTGCCGCTCCCGCTCGGGCAGGGCGTTGAGCACCTGCTCGAGCGCGTCTCGGCCAACCGCCTCGACCGCCAGCTCGTCCGGGCCGATGGCCGAGGAGTCCTCGAGGAAGTCCTGGAGGGCCGCGCCGTCGTCGCCGATCGGCGTGTCCAGCGAGGTGATCGCCTGAGCCGTGTCGAGCAGCCGGTGGACCTTGTCCAGCGGCATGTCGAGCTCATCGGCCAGTTCCTCGTCGGTCGGCTCACGGCCGAGCAACTCGTGCAGCCGCGTCTGGGTCCGGCGCAGGCGCCCGACCTGCTCGTCCACGTGGACCGGCAGACGGATGGCGCGAGCGCCGCGGTCGGCGGCGCCGCGCGCGATCGCCTGGCGGATCCACCAGGTCGCGTAGGTCGAGAACTTGAAGCCCTTGCGCCAGTCGAACTTCTCGACCGCGCGCAGCAACCCCAGATTGCCCTCCTGGACCAGGTCCCCGAGCGGCAGACCGGTGGCCGAGAAGCGACGCGCGATCGACACGACCAGGCGGAGGTTGGACTCGATCATCTTGCGGCGGGCTCGCTCACCAAGATCCGCGACAGCCTGGAGCTCGACCCGGGCCGGATTGCCAGGATCGAGATCCCTGAGCTTCGCGCGGGCATCGAGACCAGCCTCGTAGGCCTGGGAGAGCTCGATCTCGTCATCCTTGGTCAGCAGTGGATGCCGACCGACCTCGTCCAGATACAGACGAAATGAGTCCGTTGTCTGGAGATCGAGCAGGTCCTGGTCCTTCTCCGTCGTCATCTCACTCCTCGTTCGGCACAGCGTTCGCACAGCACAGTCATCGTCGTCAGCTAGACGCTAGATTTACCAACAACGATGTTCGCAAACTGCATTCCCGACAGGCCCATGAATCAAGCAGGAGATCCCGGGCATCGGGCAGCTCGGAGTCATGCCCCTGCGAGCAATGGAGACCAAGGCCTCGACACTGCCGGGGCAGACCATATCACGCTCAGACTGACTCGGCGACTGACTATCAGTCGCTGTGAGCGCCAACCCTCAACCTCTAGCTGAGAGTCACTGTTCTGTTGGTCTATCGTGCCAAACGCTGGTCCGGGGACCAGGGGCCGCCGCAGCGGGACCAGTCCACCCGCCCGCCGCGGAGGGGAACTCCCTCCTCGGTGAGCCGGGCGAGCTGCTCGTCGGAGCCCGGTCCGCCCTTCATGCTGCCATCGGCGTGCACCACGCGCCACCATGGAACCCCATTGGGGCACCGGGCCATCGCCTGGCCGGCCTGCCGCGCGCCCTTGGCGACGCCGTAGTACGCCTCGGCCAGCTGCCCATAGGTTGTGGCCCGCCCCGCCGGGATTCGGCGGACGAGCCCCCAGATCGCGGCCGCGAACCCTTCCCGCTCGGCCATGACCGCGCCGCCGCTCCTCAATCCTTGCCCTCGGCCGTCTCCGCGGCCATGACCTGCGCCTGCTGCTCCGGGGAGAGCAGGTCGCTGCCCATCGCGTGGAAGCCGCCGTCGACGTGGATCAGCTCGCCCGAGACTCTGCGGGACCAGTCGGAGAGCAGCCACAGCACGCTGCGGGCGACGTCGGTCGGGTCACCCACGTCCCAGCCGAGCGGCGCGCGTCGCGCCCACACGTCGGCGAACAGGTCGAACCCCGGGATGCCGCGGGCCGCCAGAGTGCGCAGCGGCCCGGCGCTGATGGCGTTCACGCGGATCCCCTTTGGGCCCAGATCACGGGCCAGGTAGCGGGTGACGGACTCAAGCGCCGCCTTGCACACGCCCATCCAGTCGTAGACGGGCCACGCCACGCGGGCGTCGAAGTCGAGCGTCACCACCGAGGCGTCGTGGCCCTCCAGGACCGGCAGCAGGCCCGTGGTGAGCGTCTTGAGGGAGAAGGCCGACACGTGGAAGGCCGTCGCCGCCGACTCGAAGGGGGTGTTCAGAAAGTTCCCGCCGAGGGCGTCGGTCGGGGCGAAGGCGATGGCGTGCAGGATCCCGTCCACACCGCCCCAACGGCTCGACAGCTCGTCGCAGACCGAGGAGACGTCCTCCGGCTTGGTCGCGTCCAGCTCCAGCACGTCGACTGGCTTCGGCAGGCGGCGGGCGGTCCGCTCGGTGAGCGAGCGACCCCGACCGAACCCGGTGAGAACCACCTCGGCTCCGTTGTCGATCGCCTCGCGGGCGACCGCATAGGCGATCGAGCCAGGCGTGAGCACTCCGGTGATCACAAGTCGCTTGCCGTCGACGAGCACGAGTCCTCCCGGGGGCATCGGCGCCGTTTCAGCGGCAGATTGTATTCGTATCCGGGGGGAGCCCGGCAGCTCCCCCCGAAGGCCCCCACCGGGTCCTTTGGCTGGATCCCGCGGGGCCGCTGGGTGGGGTTGCCGCGTGGGGGCGCATCCGTCACGCGCCGCGGGCCACGTTGGGGACACCGCTGGTATCTAGACCCGGCAGTGTGGCCCTGAGGTCCCGGCAGACGACAGGGACGGCCGTACGGCCGTCCCTGTAGAAATCCGGAATAGTCCGAAAGGACTAGTGCGAGAGTCGCTCCGTCATGAGTGAGATCACGTTGCCGTCGTCGTCAAAGTCCCGGATCACCGCGAACTGCGCTGCCTCCCTGGAGACCAGCCTACCGCCCGCATCCAGGAAAGAGAGCCGCTGCGTGCTCCCCGGCGCTGGTTCCTGGGCCGCTTCCGAGTCCGCTGGTGTCGCCACAGGCTGACCTCCCTCGTCCGGGGCCGACGCCGCAGCGCCGCGCCGGGCTTGCGCTCGCCCTCCCGGTGTACCACCATCGCGTCGCCGGTGGAACCCCCTACGACGCACCGGGACTGCATCTTCGTAGTCCTTTCGGGTGATAGTCAAGTCCACCCGCGCGAAAGGGAACTACAGAACGTATCCTCTCCCATCTCCGCAGATTCCCTGATGTTCCGCCGCGGACCGGAGCAGTAGCGTTCAACCGTCATCGCCGCAGGCAACTGAGGGTGTCGACGCCGAAGGCGATCAGAAAGCGCCGCCTCCCCCCGGGCGGCACCCGCAAGGGCCGGAACCGACCGAGGTTCCGGCCCTTGTGCATCGGCGGTTCGGATGTGTCCTGTTCTGAGGTGATGTCTGGTTTGTGCCGACCGGCTCGAGGCGACCGTCGTCCTTGGTCCCCATGGTTAGAGTGGGCTGGTCCGCAGCCTGAGGGACAGGGCGGCGCTCGCTGCTCCATGCCCTATTCGTGCCGGCCCACCACCATTCGGCTGGCTCGTTGGGTAGGATCGTTGCCTGGGCAGCGCCGCCCGTCACCGTCGGCAGCCGCGGCCGTGGGCTCGGCGGCACCCTGTTCAGGACTGTGCCGCGGCGCCCGTTACGAGCCGGCGCCGGGGCAGCGGCACCTCGCCGGCCGCGACCGGGCCAGCGAGGCCAGGGCACTCTGCCAGAAGCGGACTCGACGCGGGAGTGACGGGACATGAACAGGACTGACGAGCAGGTCCGGTTGCTTGCCGATGACGGCACTCTCCATGAGCACGACACCTACAAGGTCGAACTCTCCGACGACGAGCTGCGCGAGCTGTACGTGAAGCTCGTCGTCGTGCGCCGCATCGACACAGAGGGCACCAACCTGCAGCGCCAGGGCCAGCTCGGCATCTGGGCGCCTTGCCTGGGCCAGGAGGCGGCCCAGGTCGGCAGCGCGGGCGCGCTCCAGCCCGACGACTTCGTCTTCCCCTCCTACCGGGAGCACGGCGTGGTCCATGTGCGCGGCGTCGACGTGGTCAACGTCCTGCAGTTGTTCCGTGGCGCCAGCCTGTCCGGCTGGGACCCGCACGAGAAGAACCTCGCCCTCTATGCCATCCCGATCGGCACCCAGACCCTGCACGCGGTCGGCTACGCCATCGGCGCCAAATGGGACGGGGCCGAGCAGTGCACGGTCGTCTACTTCGGCGACGGCGCCACCAGCGAGGGCGACACCAACGAGGCGTTCAACTTCGCCGCCGTCAACGCCGCGCCGGTGGTGTTCTTCTGCCAGAACAACCAGTGGGCCATCTCGGTGCCGCTGTCCAAGCAGATGGCCGCGCCGATCTGGCGGCGCTCCTTCGGCTTCGGCTTCCCCGGCGTGCAGGTGGACGGCAACGACGTGCTGGCCGTGTACGCGGTCACCAAGGCGGCCGCCGACCGGGCCCGCGAGGGCGGCGGGCCCACCCTCATCGAGGCGGTCACCTACCGGCTCGGCGCCCACACCACCACCGACGACCCCACCCGCTACCGGACCGCGGACGAGCTCGACATGTGGATGGCGCGCGAGCCGATCGGCCGTTACCGCGCCTTCCTCGAGAAGGCGGGCCTGTGGTCGGACGAGCTGGATCGCAGGGCCAAGGCCGAGGCCGACAGCACCGCCGCGCGCATCCGCTCCGCGGTCGAGGAGATGCCCGACCCGCCGTTGGGTGACCTGGTCGACTACGTCTACGCTGACCCGCCCCAGACGCTGCGGCGCCAGTTCGAGCGCCTGCAGCGGTTCGAGGCCGAGTTCGTCGCAGAGGAGGGCTGAGCGATGGCGCAGATCACGATGGCCATGGGGCTCAACACGGCACTGCGCCACGCCATGGAGGCTGACGACAGGGTCGTTCTCCTGGGCGAGGACATCGGCACGCTGGGAGGCGTCTTCCGCATCACCGACGGCCTGCAGAAGGACTTCGGCGAGCAGCGGGTGATGGACACGCCGCTGGCCGAGTCGGCCATCATCGGCATCTCGATCGGGCTCGCCATCCGCGGCTACCGGCCGGTGGCGGAGATCCAGTTCGACGGCTTCAGCTATCCGGCCCTCGACCAGATCATCAGCCACCTGGCCAAGTACCGGAACCGGTCCAGGGGCTTCCAGTCGATGCCCGTGGTGGTGCGCATCCCCTCAGGCGGGGGCATCGGCGCGGTCGAGCACCACTCCGAGAGCCCGGAGACGCTGTACGCGCACACCGCGGGCCTCAAGATCGTCACGCCGGCCACCCCGGCCGACGCCTACTCGCTGCTGCGCCAGTCGATCGAGCTGGACGACCCGGTGATCTTCCTGGAGCCCAAGCGCCGCTACTGGGCCAAACAGGAGCTGGACCTGCCGGTCAGCACCGAGCCGATCGGCCGTGCGAGCGTGCTTCGCCAGGGCGGCGACTGCACCCTGGTCGCCTACGGCGCCATGGTCAAGGTCGCGCTCGACGCGGCGCAGGCGGCCGAGGAGGAGGGGCTCGGCTCGCTCGAGGTCATCGACCTGCGCAGCATCGTCCCCTTGGACGATGACACGCTGATCGCCTCGGTCAGCAGGACCGGCCGCATGGTGGTCGTGCACGAGGCGCCCGAGTTCCTCGGCGTCGGCGCCGAGATCGCCGCCCGCGTGACCGAGGCCGCCTTCCTCCACCTGGAGGCGCCGGTGCTACGCTGCGCCGGCCTGAACATCCCCTACCCGCCGGCCAGGCTCGAGGACGTCCACCTGCCGAGCATCGACCGCGTCCTGTGGACGGTGCAGCGGTCCCTCGACTACTGAGCGGACGAGCGCGAGCGAAGGAGATTCGAGTTGCCAGAGCGTGACTTCAAGCTCCCGGATCTCGGCGAGGGACTGACCGAAGCCGAGGTGGTGCGCTGGCTGGTCCACGAGGGCGACGCCATCACCCTGAACCAGCCTATCGTCGAGGTCGAGACGGCCAAGGCGATGGTCGAGATCCCCGCCCCGTTCGCTGGCACGATCCTCAAGCTGCATGCCCGTGAGGGCGATTCCGTCGATGTCGGCGCGCCGCTGCTGAAGATCGACACCGGCGGGGGCGTGGCGGAGACCGCCGGCAACGGCGCCGCGCGGGACGCGCAGGACAACCGGCAGCCCACCCTGGTCGGTCCTGGCGAGCGCCAGCAGGCGCGCCGCCGCCGCCTGACCGCGGCCCACGGCGGCTCGAGCGGTCCGGGCCGCGCCGCGACCGCCGCGCCGCCAGACACGCGGCCCCGGGCGACCCCCCCGGTCCGCAAGTACGCCAAGGAGCGGGGCGTCGACCTGGAGCAGGTCGCCGGCAGCGGCAAGGACGGCCGCATCACCCGCGAGGACGTCGAGCGCGCGGTCGCTCCGGCCACGGCGGCCGCGGCGCCGGTGCCTGGCGAGCTCCCAGAGGCCGAGCCGCTGCCCGCGCTCCGGCCGGCCCGGGAGCGCACCGAGCAGCGCGTCCCGGTGCGCGGTACGCGCAAGCAGATCGCCGCGGCCATGGTGGCGTCGAAATTCTCGATCCCGCACGTCACCGAGTTCCTCACCGTGGACGCCAGCGCCCTGATGGCACTGCGGGAGCAGCTCAGGGGGCTGCGGGCGGCGGCGGAGGTCAAGGTCACGCCGCTGGCGATCATGGCGAGGACGGTGTGCGCGGCGCTGCGCGAGTACCCGCTGATGAACTCCTCCTGGGACGAGGACGCAAGCGAGATCGTGGTCAAGGGCTACGTGAACCTTGGCATCGCCACCGACACCGACAGCGGGCTGCTGGTGCCGAACGTCAAGGACGCCGACACCCTCGGCGTGCTCGACCTCGCCGCCGAGATCGCGCGCGTCAGCACGCTCGCACGCGAGCGCAGGGCCACGGTGGAGGACCTGACGGGCGGGACGATCACGATCACCAACGTGGGCGGGTTCGGGGTCGAGACCGGCACACCGGTCATCAACAAGCCGGAGTGCGCGATCATCGCCACCGGCCTCATCGCTCCCCGTCCCTGGGTGGTGGACGGCCAGCTCGCCGTCAGGCAGATCATGACCGTCTCGGTGTCGTTCGACCACCGCATCGTGGACGGCGCCTACGCGGCCCGCTTCCTGGCGCATCTGGGCGACCTGCTCGAGCGGCCGGTCCTGCTGGCCGCGTTCTGACGCTCAGGCCGGGCGCGCCGCCTCAGACCTGAACGAGGCGGGAAAGCCGGGCTGCGTCCCATCTGTTCCCGGCGATGGGAACGCAAACCCCGCCGGCTCGTCACCGGCTCGCGTTATCTTCCGGACCGCCGCTCCAGCGCTCTGGCCACCCGTGTGAGCACCAGATCGGTCGCGCGGAGGACCACATTGGCGCGATCGCTCGCGGCACGGGCCGCCTCGAGGGTGCTGCTCGCCTTCGCGCAGGCGTCGGCCAGCCGCTCCCGCCGTTCGGCGGAAACGCGATCGTACAGCTTGCGCTCATGGGGCAACGGACTGATCGACCTTTGTTTGGGAAGACGCGGGTGGTCAGAGGTTCCCCATCGCCTTACGGGCGCAAACGCGGACATCGATCTCGATGCGGTAACCGAAACGATTGCCTCTGGGCGGAGCCGCTTGCCGACGTTACGCTGGTGGGAGCCTGGAAGGGGGTCGATCGGGATGGGCGCTCGGCGACGTGCGCTCGTGATTCTGGCCAGCCTGATGGTGATGGTGGCGAGCACGGCGCTGCTGCTGGTCGCCGCCAGCGGGACGATGGACTCCAGGGACACGCGCCGCGGCATCCGCGTCGCCGGTGCCACGGCCATCAGCCCCGCGCTGTTCAAGGGAGAGGTGCTCGTCTGGGCTTCCCGCACGCTCTCCGCGACCGAGGTCGGTCGTGTGCGTGATTCCTCGAAGGTCGCCGGCATCTCCGCCGTTCGCACCGGGTTGCTCCCGGCCATCAGCGGCAAGCGGAGCTACCCGGCGATCCCGGTGGAGACGATGTCGATCGACCCGGACGCCTACACCGCGGCGGTCGGCCCGGCCGGCCGGCAGCTGCTCAACTTCCTGAGCCGTGGCGGCGTGGTGCTGTCGCGCACCGGCGCGGGCCTGCGCAAGCTACGCCAGGGCGGGCACCTGCGGCTCACCGGGAGCCGCTCGCTCACGGTCAGCGGGGTGGTGGACGACCGGCTCCTCGGCGGCTACGAGGTGGTCATGGACCTGGAGCAGGGCCGCCGCCTGGGCATCACCAAGGTCAGCTACCTGCTCCTGCGCCCGCGCGGGTCGGTCGCCACCCTGCAGACGGCCGTGCGCGGGCTGTTGCATGGCCGCAACCTCGGCTTCCGCCTTCCCGGCAAGGTCGAGTGGTTCCGCGCAGGCGACGTCACCCTGCCGCTCGCCCAGGTCAAGGTCCGCTTCGGCGAGTTCGCCGTCACCAGCCTGACAAGGCCCGTGCTCGACCCGGCCTGGGTCAAGGCCAACATCACCACCCAGCTGATCCCGGTGCTCGGCCAGGTCCGCTGCCACCGGACGGTCGTCGCCGACCTGGGCGCGGCCATGGCGGACCTGCAACGCCAGGGTCTCGACGCGCTGATCGACATCGCCGCCGTCCAGCGCGCGGGCGGCTGCCTGCAGCCGCGCGCGAGACCCGCCGGGCTGTACCACCAGGCCTGGGGGATCGCGCTCGACCTCGGTGGCGGGACGCGCGTCGACCAGCGGCTGGTCACGGCGATGGCGCGTCACGGATTCACCTGGGGAGGCCGCTGGCTGCGGCCAGCGGCCGGCCGTTTCGAATGGGTCGGCGCTGGCGCATGACCCCCGCCGATCGGGGTAGCCTCGGGCTGTAGTGTCCATCACGCACCGGGGAGCCAGGCATGCTCGGTTTCGGCGCCGCCGTCTCGACCGCCCTCGATCATCAGCAGGCCCTTGACGAGGTGGTGCCGGCCGCGGTGGAGCAGGCGGGCGGGCAGCCGAATCTGGTGGTGTGCTTCTTCTCCATGCATCACGCTCAGGCCGCCCCCGGCATCGCCCTGGGGCTGTCGGAGCGGACCGGCACGTCGAGCATCATCGCCTGCACCGCCGAGGGGGTGATCGCCGCGGGCCGCGAGCTGGAGGAGGGCCCGGCCCTGGTGGTGTGGGCGGCCTTCCTGCCCGGCGTGAGCGTGGAGACCTTCGCCCTCGATCTGGTCGAGCTGAGCGGCGGCTACGGCGTCGCCGGCTGGCCGGATATCGAACCGGCGGCGCGCCCCGACGTGCTGCTCCTGGCCGACCCGTTCAGCTTCCCGGCCGACAGCTTCGTGCGCAGGCTCAACGAGGAGCAGCCCAGGGTGCGGCTGATCGGCGGGATGGCCTCTGGTGGGAGCTCGCCCGAGCAGCATCGGCTGCTGCTCGGGGGTCAGGCGCTGGACAGCGGCGCGGTCGGTGTGGCGATCAGCGGACCGGTCGAGGTGCGCACGGTGGTCAGCCAGGGCTGCCGCCCGATCGGCTCGCCGTTCACGGTGACCCGCTGCGACGGCAACGTCGTGCACGAGCTGGGTGGCCGCCCGGCGCTGGAGCGGCTGCGCGAGCTGATCGTGCGCTCCGGCCCCGCGGAGCAGGCGCTGCTCATGCGCGGGGTCCAGATGGGCCGGGTGATCGACGAGCACAAGATGAGCTTCGAGCGGGGCGACTTCCTGATCCGCTCGCTCATCGGCGTCGACGAGGAGAACGGCACGATCGCCATCAGCGACCGCGTCGAGCTGGGGCAGACGCTCCAGTTCCACGTGCGGGACGCGGCGGCGGCCAGCGAGGATCTCGAGCTGCTGCTGGCCCCGGTCGCCGGCTGGGACCCGCGCGGCACGCTGCTGTTCTCCTGCAACGGCCGCGGGCGGCGGCTGTTCAGCGAGCCGGACCACGACGCCACCAGGGTCGCGAAGGCGACCGCGGCCGCGCCCCTGGCCGGCTTCTTCGCCCAGGGCGAGCTTGGCCCCATCGGCGGGCAGAACTTCCTGCACGGCTTCACCGCCAGCGTGGCGATGTTCTGCGAGCGTCCCCTGGGCGGGGCCGCGCTCGGCACCGGCCCGGCCGACCCGGTGCCGTAGCGCACCCGCCCGGTGCCGTAGCTCTGCCGCCGGGCCGCTCGCTCAGCCCGCCCGGCCGGGCGCTGTGGGGGCGGTCACCGGCTCGGTCGACTGCGGGTCCAGCACGGAGTAGGGGGCGCGAAGGCCGTCCCGCAGCCGGCCGAGGAGCTGGGTACGGTGGCGGACGATGAGGAACGCGCCGAACGCCAGGTACATGACCGACACCGCGAGCAGCTCGGTGCCCCGCGCCGAGGGCGGCAGCACGGCGCGGATCGGGAACTGCGCGGCGAACAGCACGAACAGGGCCCCGGCCTCGCGCACGGAGATGGCGAGGTCCGAGAGGATGGCGAGCGCGAACACGGTCTGTGCCGCGGTGAGCAGCAACTCCTCGCGCTGGGCGGGCGCGATTGGCAGGCCGTGAAAGCTCCCCGAGGCGATCGCGAACACCACAGGCAGCGTGCCCACCAGCAGGGTCCATTGGTTGACCTTGGACGACACCAGCGTGGTGAGCGCGTCCCCGGTCTTGAGCCGCCAGGCATACAGGCCGGCCACCAGCAGCTCCGGCGCCTCGGAGGCGATCGGCGCGAGCCACTGGACCAGGAAGAATTCGCTCACCCCGAGCTCGCTGCCCGTGGCCACCAGCGACTCTGCGAAATGCTCCGCGACCAGCAGGATCACCGCGGCGGCGAAGGCGAACAGCACGGCAACGCCGGCGCGGCGCCGGCCGCGGGACAGCTCGCCGAGAGCGGCCGAAGGGCCGATCAGGTCGGGCTCGGAGGTGGGCGCCCTGGAGATTCGCGTGGTGTAGGCGACGAAGATGCCGACCAGGATGACCGCGTCGACCAGCGTCACCGTGCGTTTGAGCGGCAGGCTGAGGCAGTAGGCCGTGGCGAGCGCCAGGTACGACAGCTCAACCGCCTTGGAACGCGCGAGCTGGATGCGGTAGGGGCGGTTGACGGGCCCATCTGTAGCGACCTGGGTGCCTGTGGGGCGGCGCCGCCGGCGGCGCACGCGCCACCAGGCGATGAACACCACCAGCGCCCAGCCGACGCCGATCAGCAGCCGGTTCGCACCGGTCATGTTGGCGAGCACCAGCGAGCAGTTCGACTCCCCGCCCGACGGGTTGACGCACTCCGGCCCATACCGCTGCACGTCCTTGCCGCCCTTCCAGGCGAAGACGAAGCCGACCGCGTATTCGGGCAGGACGGCGATCAGCGCCAGCACGCCGATCGCCAGGCTCGCCGAGACGTCGAGCTGGGCCGCCTCCGCCGCCCACGCCAGCACGAAGGCCGCTCCGATCACCGCCAGGCCGTACGCCACCGCCTGGAGCCACGGAGCCAGCTCGGGAACGCCGACGTGGAGCAGGTGGCCGGCGCCAAGGGCTGTTCCCGGAATGGCGATGACGATGACCAGGAGCAGGGGCAGCCAGCGGCTGAGCCGGCTGGCTGTGGCGGGGGGCTCTGCCAACGGACCTCCTTCGGGCTCGCGCGGTCATCACGAATGTACGAATACCGCAAAGTCCGAAGGTCTCGTCCGCCCGGACCGCTCGGGTCCGGGTGAGGCGCCGGGTGGGCGATCGCGCCCACCGTCCTGACGGCGTGCTCGCGAAGCGTGTCCGCCTCGAGACTACTCCCCTTCGCAGCAGATAGTACCCCATCCAACAGCGCCGACACCGCGCTCACGCGCATTTGGGGCGAGTCCGCGGGGGAGCGACGGCTGCCCCACGCGGGCATCGACGCTGGTGGTTGCCGGCGTCAGGCGGACTGCTTGGCGCGGCTACGAATCAGAGGGAGGGCGGCTTGGGAGGGCGCTTTCACCGTGCGTGCCCCGCAGATGTCGCAGACGCCCCGACGGACACTGCCCGCGCTCAGACACCTCGGGCAATCGGCGACCTCCACGGCAACGAGGCGACGTCCGAGAGCGGCAATGCTCTGGTCCATCGTGACCTCCTGCGATGACAGCCAGGGACTTCCTGATGCGACAGGACTCCCGGGACCTGTCCAGTCCGGAGGCGTACCCCCTCGACTCTTCAGTCGGGCGGTACGAACCCACCGGCACCCGCTTGCGCGGGGCGTCTACTGTAATCAACGTACTGCCAAACGGCGAATAACGATGCTGCAACAAGCGTGGGCGTCCCTCGGCCGATCTGCTCACGGCGTGATCTGGTGCTTACCCAGGGAGCTCCCCGGAGGGACGTCCATCGCTCTGATAGCCTCCCCGAGGTCATCAGCAGTCCCGCTCATCCCTCGTCTCCAGGGAGCACCTTTGTGGCTGACATCGACGCCTTCGTGAAGGCCGAGGCCGAGTCGCTCATCGCCGAGCTGTCGGAGTGGTGCGCGATCCCTTCCATCTCCACCGATCCCGTCTACGCCGCGGAGGTCCAGCACTCCGCCGAGCACCTGGCTGAGCTCATGGAGACGGCAGGCCTGTCCGCCGAGGTCCTTCCCGTGGATGGTGGCCAGCCCGCGGTGTACGCGGAGTGGCTGGGCGCCGGCGCCGGATCGCCGACCATCACGGTGTACGGCCACCACGACGTGCAGCCCGTCGACCCGATCGACCAGTGGACCACCCCGCCGTTCGAGCCCACCGTGCGCGACGGCTGCCTGTACGCCCGCGGCGCCTCCGATGACAAAGGTCAGATCCACTTCCAGCTCGCGGCGGTACGCCATCTGCTGGCCGCTGACGCCAGCCTGCCGGTCAACCTCAAGTTCTTCGTCGAGGGCGAGGAGGAGGCCGGCTCCCCCAACATCGAGGCGTTCCTGGCCGAGCACGCCGACCGGCTGGGCTGCGACATGATCTTCGTCTCCGACACCGGCATGTACGCCGCGGACGTGCCGTCGCTGGTCACGGCCATGCGTGGGATGGCCTATTTCCAGGTCGACCTGCGCACCGCCGACACCGACCTGCACTCCGGCGAGTTCGGCGGCACCGTGCCGAACGCCGTCGCCGCGCTGGTGGAGCTGCTCTCCAGGCTCAAGGACGAGCGCGGGCGCATCGCCGTCCCCGGCTGGTACGACCAGGTGATCGACCTGACCGACGAGGAGCGGGCCCAGTTCGCCGCGCTGCCCTTCGACCCGGAGGCGTTCAAGCGCACCGCCGGGGTGCGGGCGCTGCCGGGCGAGCGGGGCTGGACCCCGCTGGAGCGCATCGGCGGGCGGCCGAGCGCCGACGTCTGCGGCATCTGGGGTGGCTACACCGGGCCCGGGTCGAAGACCGTGGTCCCCGCGGAGGCCCACGCCAAGGTGTCGTTCCGGCTGGTCGCCGACCAGGATCCCGCCACGCTGCGGCCGCTGTTCGAGCGCTGGGTGACCGACAACGCCCCCGAGGGCACCGAGGTCTCGGCGCGGTGGCTGCACGGCGTCAGGCCGTGCACCACGCCGCTCGATCACCCGGGCAACCAGGCCGCCCGCCGAGCGGTGGCCCGCGCCTGGGGGATCGAGCCGCTCTTCACCCGCGAAGGCGGCTCGGGCCCGGAGCGGGCGCTGAGCGACACGCTCGGAGCGTCCTGCGTGTATCTGGGGGTCATGCTGCCGGAGGACCGCATCCACGCACCTGACGAGCGGCTCAACCTGACCAACTACTTCAACGGCGTGCGCGCCGCCGCCTACGCCTACGAGGAGTTCACCCGCCCCGAGGTGGCCGAGGCACTGCTCGCCGGGCGGTTGCTCTAGCAGATTCTTCTCGAGCTGGCAAGCATCTTCATTGCTGAGCCCACTGTCAGAACCCTGCATACTGCCGCCATGCCGACGGTTGCGACCTGTCCGGGTTGCGGGACGGACATCCCGCCCCCGGGCCGCTTCTGCCCCAGCTGCTACATTGCCGCTTGGCCACAGAGTGCAGGTGTCCTATAGTGCCGCGCATTGCGACCCGCTCGAGAGTGCCATGTGCGCAGAATGGAGACAACACTACATGCCGCCCGATGAGGGTCGGATGCCCGATGGCAACCCGTACCCCCCTGATCTGGCAGGCCGGCGGGCTGTCGTCACCGGTGCGGCCAAGGGCATAGGGCTCGCCATTGCCGTGGGGCTGATTTCGGCCGGCGCCGAGGTCACCGCCATCGACCATGACGACGAGCGGCTCATCGACGCATATGCGGGGCTCAAGTGCACACTTATCGCCGAGGACATCCGACGAGCAGGACAACTGGCTGATCAGGTGCTTGCAAGCGGACCAGTCGACCTCATCGTGAACAACGTGGGCGTAAGCCGTGACCTGCGTTTCCACCAGCTCACGGTGGAGGACTACGACGAGGTGTTCGACACGAACCTGCGTGGCCCGCTGTTCTTCACGCAGCGGTTGATGGAAGCGTTCAAACGGGCCAGAGAGGGCGAAATCGAGCGTAAGGAGCCACCGCGAACCGGAGCGGTCCTCTTCCTGTCCTCAGTGCACAGTCGCGTGGTTTCGTACGACCCGCTGTACAGCATGACGAAGGCTGCGATCGACAGGCTCGCGTGCGAGCTGGCGGCCGAGTACGGTCGATACGGGATGCGCGTCAATGTGCTCTCGCCCGGGTGGATCCGGACGTCGCTGACGCCAGAGAGCGACAAGCAGCGAACCAAGCTCGCGCGGATGCGGGCGGCGATTCCCATGGGTGCGCCCGGATATCCGGACGATGCCGCTCACATCGCTCTACTGCAGCTCAGCGATGCCTGTGGCGGCTACATGAACGGCGCGAACATCGACCTCGACGGTGGCCTGGCGCACCACACCTCGTACCGGGTCGTGGACGATCAGACCTGATCACCTGGAACGGCGTGCCAGCGCTCACGACTGCGTCTGACCCTGCGGGGGAGCGCACGGGGGAGTCGGGGCAGCAGCAGGACGAGCCAGACCACCGCGCTGATCATCACCACTTCAGGATTGGACGGGACCAGGGGCATCGCAGCGGCCTCCCGCAAGCTTGTCGGCGCACACACCGGAACAATGCGCTATCACCGCTGCGTGGATCTGTACCCACCATGACTGAGAACCTGTCATGTAGGCGACAATTCTTATCAAGCTTTTCAGAGGTGCTCCTCGAGGAACTTGCGCACCCGGCCAGCCGAGACCAGGTTGCCTTTGGCCTCGTACAGGTCCACGGCCCGCATGGCGGCGGCGCGGGCATCGTCATGACTGCCGCGCTGTTTCAGCAGCGTCGCAAGGTCGGTGTAGGCCTCAGCCTGGGACTCGGTCTGCTCGGACTGGCGCGCCAGCTCTACCGCCTCGCGCGCCAGTTGCTCCGCCTGCTCGAGGCTGCCGAGGTGCGCCAGCAGGATTGCCCGTAGCTGCCGCCATTTGATCTGGATGTCGCGCTGGCCCTCGACACCCTCCTGCTCGCAGCGGTCAATGAGCGCCGCGGCGTCGTTATCGCGCCCCCCTGGCTGCTCCAGCAGCACACGCGCCAGCAGCGCGGCGACGCTGAGCTGCCCCCGCTCGCCACCACGCCGCACCAGCTCGTCCCAACCCTGCCGCAGGATGTGCTCGGCGGCGTCCAGCTCCCCCGCGTACCACTCGACCAGGCTCTCGGAGATCACCCCCGACCCAAGCGTCAGCAGCTCACCAAGGTCACTGCGGAGCCTGCGGGCCAGCGCGTTACGATCGCGCGCCTCGTCGAAGCGGCCCTGCATGGCGATCGCACGCGCGACGATGTTGTGCCCCCCGGCCGCCAGACTGTACATGCCGTGCTGCTGCGCCCAGGCGATCGCCTCCTCCGCCAGGGCGAGGACCTCCTGCACCGGCGCCGGTCCCCAGAACACCACCACGCACTGCAGCCGGCGGATCGTCGCCTCCAGGCGGATGTCACCCACCCGCACGGCCTCCTTGCGAGCCTCCTCGGCCTGCACACCAGCAGCCTGCACGCGGCTTGCCATGAACTCCAGGTAGGCGGACATGTACCGCGCCTTGGCCAGCGACGGGTTGTCAGTGCCCTCGTAGATCTCGAGGGCGTGGCGCACGATCCCCGGGCCCTCCCTGAGCGCCCGGTCGGGATCGTTGAAGGCCACCATGTCCAGCTCCCACAGCCTGGCCGCCGCCTCCGCCGCGGAGTTGCCGGTCTGTCGCGCGGTGCTGATGACCTCCTGGTAGATCCTTGCCGCGTCGGCCAGGTCCGTCTCGCCCAGGAGCGTGCGTGCAAGGTCCAACTCGGCGGTGAGACGCTGCTCATGACCGAATGGGAGCAGCGCGATCGCCCGCCGCAGCACGCTCTGCACCGTCGACGTCAGCCCACCGCGGATCACGCCCTGATGGCCGTTGGCCGCGAGCTCCTGGCCGGCGCGATGGGCGAGCCGCTCGAGCACCGAATCGGACTCTCCGCTCCCACGATAGGCCCGGCAGGCGTCGTCGAGGTGGTTGCCGACCAAGAGCTGGAGCGGCGCTGACCGCGTGGAAAAACGCTGCGCGATGAGGTCGGCGTAGCGCTCGTGCAGCCGCCCGCGGTCCCGGTTCGACAGGCGCTGGTAGGCGGCCTCGCGCACCAGCGGATGGGCGAAGCTGTAGAACTCGTCGTCGCCGCTGGCGCTGGGAATCGCGCTCGCCTGCACGTCGAGGTCGTCTCCGGGTGGCTGGTAGAGCCCGGCCCAGGGGTCTTCGCCGTCGGAATCCTGGATGGGGCGACCCGGCCGCAGCAGGCCCTTCCGTACAAGTCGCTCGATCGTCCCCTGGTTGCTGCCCCCCACCAGCTCGTACAGATCAGACTCGAGAAACGCGTCACCGATGACCGCGGCGCCCTCCAGGGCGGCCTGCTCGGCGCCGGAGAGGCGGTCCAGGCGGGCGCGGACGACGTCGATGGTGCGAGGAAGCTCGCCGACCTCGGCGAGGTCCCGCCGCACCCGCCAGCGTCCGCTCTCCAGCACGATGAACCTGTCCTCCTCCAGGACCGCGACCAGCAACTGAATCGACAGCGGTGAGCGGTCCGGCAGCGCCAGGATGTACCGCAGCAGCTCCGGTTCGGGCTCGGCCTCGTGGAGCAGGTGCCGCACGAGCTCGTCGACCTCGCCGTCGTCGAGCTGTTCCAGATCGAAGGTGACGGCGTTGCTTCGCGTCCACGTGGGCCGGTCGTCGAGGAACTCGGGACGGGCCGCGCAGACCATCAGGATCGGTTCGCTCTGCAGCGTCACGCTGAAGTCGTTGACGAAGTCCAGCAGTGCCTCACGTGCCCACTGCAGGTCCTCGATCACCAGCACCAGCACCGGCCGCTGCCTGGCCAGCAGCCGCAGGACCTCGCGCAGCACACGCAGCGTGGCCTCGGGCTCGGCGGCGCTGTCCTTGACCCACAGCAGGCTCGCCAGCTGCGCGGCCCGGTGGGGGTCATCGCCCGCCAGCGGCTGCAGGCGCGCGCGGATCGCGTCCGACGACAGTCCCGGCGGGATGCCGGCCGCCTGCTGCAGCATCTGCATGATGGGCCCGTACGCCACCGCCTCGCCGTGCTGTTGGCATTGACCTTGCAGCACTCTGGCCTGGTCACCGAGGCCGCGGACAAACTCTTGCACCAGCCTGGTCTTGCCCACGCCGGCCTCGCCGATCACGGTGGCCAGGTTCAGACGCCGGTTGCGGCGGGTCCGCTGGAAGCTGAGGTTGAGCTGGGCGAGCTCGTCGGTCCGTCCCACCATCGGCACGGCCGCCAGGCGGAGCCGCGGCTGCGAGAACACGCTGAACAGCGCCCACGCGTTGACGGGTCCGCCCACGCCTTCCAGGTCGAGCATGCGGGGCTTGTCGACGGTCACCCACGCACGCACGCGCTGATAGGTCGCCTGGCCGATGAGGATCTGACCCGGTGTGGCGCTCTTCTGGAGCCGGTCCGCCACGTTCATGACTCTGGCGTGGACGTCCACCTCGTCGTTACGGTCCACGTCCTCGAGTGCCGTTCCGCCGGGAACCTTCACCGGTGCCTCGTCGGTGTGCACGCCGACACGGATGGCGATCTTGACCTTCCAGTTCTGGTAGAACTCGTCGTTGAGCGCGGGCAGCACCTGACCGCGGAGCCGCACCGCCGCGTTCACCGCCTGCAGCGCATCGTCGCCCCTGACCGGGACGCCGAAGATTCCTATGATCCCGTCCCCATTGGCCTTGGCAAAGCCGCCGTGCTCGCGGACGATGCGCCGGCCCTCCCGCTGGAACCGCGGCATCAAGCTCGCGTACGCCTCCGGGGCGAGGTTCTCGCCGAGCGGGGTGGACTTCACCATGTCGACGTTGAGGATCGTCACCGGCCAGGTCTTCCACGTCTCCGTGGGCGGCGGTGCCGTAGCTCGCCCGGCGTCCGAGGGCTGAGTACCAGCTTCAGTGCGGTCGGTCATGAGCTCCTCAGAAAGAAGAGTCCCAAATAGCCGCCCTATGGTAACAACCTGGTTGGATGCTGTGGATTGCGCTGACATACTTGGGGCTCACGATCCATCAATGACGTCATGAAACTGATGAATGAGACGAACTAGTCAATTACTATAACTAATGCATTAGTGAGAGTTCGGACGTTATCGCGGAACTCATGCCTTGTTGTGGACGACACCACACCGCTGACGGCCAGCCACGAAGTCCCAGGGCTGCCGGCTAGTGCCCGAGATCCCACTCACCATTGCGCTACGGACGAGCTTCCTCCTCTACATGGTCCTTCTGCTGGTGCACTCGTCCCTGCAGCGCTGGTACGCATCGCAGGGCGCACGCAGAGCGCGCGAAGGAGCAAGGTTCGCCCCGCCTGACTACGCACCGAGCGTGGACGTGGTGATTCCCTGCCTGGACGAGGAGCCGCAGCTCCTCGACGACTGCTGTGCCGCCGTGATGCGGTGCCAGCTCGACTATCCGGGCAAGGTGCGTGTCTTCGTCGTCGACGACGGCTCGCGCCGCTACGAGCGTCTGCGCCCCGTCTATGAGCGCTACGACGCCCTGCGGGATTGGACCGTGATCCGCCAGGGACACAGTGGCAAGCGCCGTGCTCAGAACGAGGCAATCGTCCACGGCAGCAGCGAGATCGTCGTGACGGTCGACTCGGACACCGTCATCGAGCCCGGCGCGTTGCGGGCGATCACGCTCCCCCTCTGGCAGCCCAACGTCGGCGCGGTCACCGGCAGCATTGGTGTCAGCAACCACTCGGAGAACCGGCTCACCCGAATCATCGAACGACAGTACGACTTTCTCTTCGATACCGAGCGAGCGGCGCAGAGCGCCTGTGATGCGGTGCTGTGCTGCGCCGGTCCGCTCGCGGCGTACCGGCGGACGGTGCTGTCGCAGGTATGGGATCGCTACCTGAACCAACGGTTCCTGGGAATGACCTGTGCGACCGGAGACGACATCCATCTGACCAACCTCATCATCGGTGCGGGGTTCCACAGCGTGTACCAGTCGCGAGCGGTGTCACGGACCGAGGTGCCGACGACGCTGCGCCAGTACCTGCGGCAGCAGGGACGCTGGTATCGCAGCTTCTATCGGGAGCTGCTGTGGATCGCGCCACTGCTGCCAAGGCGGCATCCGTATCTGGCCGTCGACGTCCTCGCACGCGCGCTGGTGCCGCTGTTGCTCAGTTTCGCTTACCTGCTCGCGGCCCTCGAGGTGGGCAGCGGAAATGTGCGGCTGTTCCTGAACGACCTGGTCCCGTTGGGCGCCATGACGCTCACCGGTGCCATCTTCGTCGTTGTGCGAGCACGTAACGTGCGACTCGCGCCGATCGCCCTGCTGCACGCCATCCTGCTTCTGGTGGCCAGACTGCGTGCCCTCCTTGGGCTGTTCAGGCGGGAGCGCTGGGGCACTCGGCATCCGGGCATCGCGATCGACGACGAAGCTCACCGAGACCCACACGACAGCAAGTGAGCAATCTCGGGAGCATCGCCAGCTGGGCCCGCTAGATGAATGCTTCCGATTGGATGGGTGTGGTGTCAGTGGTCGTAGGCGATGAGCGAGCGCTTGACGGATGCGCCGATCTGCCAGTTCCAGCAGATGCATGCCGCCAGCGCCAGCAGCCGCTGCGCCACCCGTACGAACACTCCGCCGAGGGTGCGGCCGCCGTGGCGTTCCAGCCCGAGCTGGTCCTTGAGGGTGTCGAAGGCGCTCTCGATCCACTGGCGCATCCGGCCCATCGACCCGAACCGGCGCGGCTCGTCCTTGCGGTCGGGGCGCACCAGCAGTGCGCCAAGCGCGGCCAGATGCCCCTCGAAGCAGGCGCCGGCAAAGCCCTTGTCGCCGACCACCACCCAGCCGTGCTGGACCAGCTGGTCCTGGTGGTCCACCAGGGCCTGGGCGACCTCGCGTTCACCCAGCTTTGGGGTGGCAAGACACCACGCGATCGGCAGCCCATCGGCGGCGGCCACAAGGTACAGGCGAAAACCCCAGAAGTAGCGGTGATGGGAGGCGCAGTAGCCGTAGCCCGCATAGGGCCACAGCGCCGAGCGCTTGACCGTCTCGCGGGAGGCGGCGCATGGCAGTGGGGTGGAGTCCAGCAGGCGGAAGCTGTCGTGCCAGGTCGGGGTGAGCATGGCCAGGTGGCGGATGGCCGCGGCGACCAGTCCGGCGGCGCGGCGCAGCCGCTTGTTGTAGGCCGATGGGGTGGGCAGGTAGGGGAACAGGTGGCCCATACGGTGGTGGGCGAACCGCAGCCAGCGCCGCTCGGAGTTGCAGCCGAGCAGGACCTGCGCGACGGCCAGGCAGACCAGCTCAGCATCGGACAGCTTGGGTGGACGGCCTGGTCCGGTGCGGGGGCCGAACAGGTCGTCGATGGTGACGTACAGTGCGGTGACGAGGGTGTCGAGGTCGGCGTGCACGAGGCCTCCCTGGAGGTCGACGTTGCGTTCGCAACACCGATCCTCGGCACCCTCGAGCTGTTTGTCACACCCTCACTTCCTCAACCCGATTCGGAAGCATTCATCTAGACCTCGACCCGGCGGCGCAGCCCTTCCAGCTCGAGGATCTCGATGCTGCCGGAGGAGACCCGTATGAGACCGCGCTCCTCCAGGGACCGGAGCGCGAGGTTCACCGTCTGGCGCGCCCCGCCCACCATGTGGGCCAGCTCCGTCTGGGTGAAGTGGCGGTGGCGCAGCGTCCCGCCGCCCCCGTCCGGTGCCTCCGCGAGCTCCAGCAGCTTGCGCGCCACGCGGCCCTGGAGATCGAGGAAGACCAGGTCGGTGGTCTGCCGGTTGGCGCGGCGCACCAGCTCGCCGAGCGAGCGCAGCAGTCCGTCGACCAGCCGGTGGTCCGATTGCAGCAGGTCGATCAGGTTGTTGCGGGTGGTCCCGACCAGCAGGCTCTGCTCGATCGCCTCGGCGGAGGCCGAGCGGGGACCGCTGTCGAGCAGCGCGAGCTGGCCGAAGACGGCGGGCTCGCACATCACGGGTTGCTCTCGGGATGTTACGACTGAGCGGCGCTGCTGGGCGTCCCCGGGTGTGGACAGACCCGGGCGTGGCCGCACGATGTCGGCTACCCGATACGGCGGCTGTCAGGGCAGTGACGGCCGGCGCGCGCAAAGCCTGCGAACCTCGTCGCAAGTTGCAGGACCGATCGGCGCGGAGGCACCCGATGCGCACTGGCCACCCCATCGAGACGACTTCCCGAGGACGGCTCGCCCGGGGACTTCTGGTGGTGCTCGCGCTGGCGCTGGTCATGACGATCGCCGCGGCGGGTGCCGCGCTCGCCCTGGACAGCCGGCCCGCGGGTCAGCATGGCCCGGCGCCCGCGCCCGCGCACAGCCGCACGGCTGGGGTCGACGAGACCGCCTCCCAGGACAGCTCCTCTCCGATGGTCCCGCTCGTTTTCGCCGGGATCCTGATCCTCGCAGTGGCCTCCCCGGCGCTGCCCCGCCACTACTCCCGCTATGGCCACTATCGCGGGGAGCGTTGGTAAGCGAGGACCCGGCGAGCGACCGGTCGCCCGATCCTACGGTGGCGCGGGGTCGGGCGGCCGGTCAATCATCTGGTCGCCGGCTCCAGCTGAACAGGGACAGGCCGCCGTTCACCGGGACGTTCGCGCCGGTCACCGAGCGGGATGCGCGGCCGGGTCCACTTACCAGCCCGCCCGGCGCCGCAGCTCGTCCGGGTCGAGCAGCTCGATCGTCAGGCCGATCAGGCGGATGGCCCCCCGTTCCTCGAGCGTGCGCAGGGCGAGGTTCACGCTCTGCCGCGAGCCGCCGACCATGTTGGCCAGCTCCGTCTGGGTGAGGCGACCGGTGCGCAGGGTCCTGCCCTCGGTGTCGCCCTTGCCGGTCTCGGCCAGCTCGAGGAGCCTTCGCGCGACCCGACCCTGCAGGTCGAGGAAGACGAGGTCGCTCGCGAGCCGGTCGGCGTGCCGCACCATGCCCCCCAGCGACTTGAGCACCGCGTCCACGACGTGGATGTCGGAGCGGAGCAGCCCGATCAGGTCGTCCCTGGTGACCACCAGCAGGATGCTGCGCTCGATCGCCTCGGCCGTGGCCGAGCGCGGGCCGCCGTCCAGCAGGGCGACCTCGCCGAAGGCGGCGGGCGGCCCGTGCCGGGCCAGCTCCACCACCTCACCCTGCGCCGACCGCACCACCAGCTTGACGGCGCCCTCGGCGAGCACGAACATCCGGTCGCCCGGCTCGTCCTGCACGAAAATGGTCTGTCCCCTGTCGACCGTGCGGACGCGGATACGCCCGGCGACCTGCTCGAGGGTCGCCTCGTCGAGCACGCCGAACAGGTCTGTCTTCGCCAGGAGCGCCGCGATCTGCCGGGGCGTCACCTGCCCTCTCGCCTCATGTGCCAACCTCCTCGAGACCCGGCGTCTCCTGTTCTCCCGGTGCGGGGACCACGCATTCGCCGCGTTCCAGGCTGGTCGGAGGACCGAGCGCAACGATGCGTTCGAAAGGGATAAAACTAGCTTATTCTAACGTCCCCGGCCACCACATCATCTGGCGCAATTTCGTTACCGGTCCCGTGACCGGGAGAGCAGTTGTCGGTTGCGGTGCTCGGCTGAGCGGACCAGCCGGAGCTGGCGCAGGCCGAGCAGGAGAACGACGCTGAACAGCAGCGCGCCGACAGCGAGGCCCGCGAGCAGCGCGGCCAGGTGGACCCCACTGCCGAGGGTGGCCGGGAGGGCGACCAGGACGAGCCACACCAGGGTGGTGCCGCCGCTGATGGCAAGCGCGCTCGGCAGCATCCTGGAGCGCAGGCGCCGCTGCGCGGAACGGGCGAGGCTGACAGCCGCGGCCGCGTCGCCGGCGTCGGCGACCGCCTCGCCGCTGGCCACAGCCCGGGCGATGCGTCGCCTGGCCTCCGGGTCGAGCTGGCGCCCCGCCTCCAGATCGGACTCGGGATGGCTCATGCTGGCATCATGGCGTCGCACATGCGAGTTGACCAGAGATTTGTTCACGTCCCGGTGGAGCCCCAGGTCGCCGCGCCGCGTCCGGGGCCGTGGGTCAGCTCTCCAGCCGGCTCGCCGCCACGAACGTGGTGAAGTTGAACTTCAGGTCCTGGATGCGTCGCTCCAGCACGCGCAGGCCGAACAGCTCGGCGCAGCGCTCCGCGGCGATCACCGCAGTGGTCGCCGGCAGCTCCCCGGCGGCGAGCATGCGCGCGGCCTCAGCCGTGTCCGGCTCCTCGGTGACCAGCGTGGTGGGGAAGTTGTGCCGTAGCCACATGCGGCACTGGCGGATCGCCTGCTGGTGGGAGGCGATGCGGTCGATCTGCTGGCGGCCCGCCAGGGAGGGATGGACCAGCAGGGTGTGGTTCACGTCGATCTCGAACAGGTCGACCACCCGGAAGCGGTGCGCCGCCATTGCGTAGACGCTCTCGTAGACGACCCCGCCGTTGGAGTTCTCCAGCGCGAAGATGCCGAGCTCGACCTCGCCGCGCTCCACCGCCGAGAGCACGCGCTGGGTGCTGAGCAGCTCGATGATCTCCACCTCGCCGAGGCTGTTGTCGCGGGCGTACTCGAGCGCGGCCTCCTCCGAGAAGGACCCCCGGATGCCCATCACGCCGATCTTGCGCAGGTCACCCACGGTCGCTCACCTCCAGGACGAAGCGTGCGAGCTCCGCGGCGAGCTCGAGCGGTCGTTGCAGGGGGATGTCGTGCATGGCGTCCTCGAACCAGGTCACGCGGGCATCGGGCAGTAGCCTGGAGACCCGCTCGACCGCCTCCCGCTTGCCGGCGACCGTCTGGCCGCCGGCCGGGCACAGCAGCACCGGGCAGGTCACCCTGGGGTACAGCGCCGACGGCCGCTGCTCGTACAGGGCGTCGACAACCTGCATGTGGTTGTCGAAATGGAAGCGGGCGCGGGCGACGCCGTCGCCGTCGACCTCGACGCCGGCGCGCAGGAATTCGCGCACCCAGCTCTGGGCCGGGTCCGCGCCCGGGGCCAACCAGCGTCCCGCCTGGCCGAGCCAGTCCTCCAGCGGCATGGCGAAGCGCGGTGGGGCGAGCCGCTGGCGCACCATCTCCCTGCTCATCCCCGGCCACTCCGAGATTCCCTGGAAGGCCCCGTCGACGAGCACAAGGCCCGCCAGGTCGGCGGCGGGGGAGCCGGCGGCCGCGTAGTGCAGGGCAACGTTGGCGCCCCAGGAGTGGCCGACCAGCAGGGGACGCCGGATGCCGAGCGCCTCGAGGGCGACCTCGAGGTCCCTTGCCACGGTGGGGAAGTCGTAGCCGTCATCGGGCTGCTCGGACTCACCGTGCCCGCGCAGGTCGACCGCGACCACGCGCATGCCGGACGGGCGGGAGGCCGCCAGCAGGCCCGCGGCGACCCCGTCCCAGATGCGGGCGTTGGAGGCGAGCCCGTGGAGCAGCACCAGTGGGGGAGCGGCCGGGACCGGATCCGTGGGCGCGCCGCCCCAGTCGCGGACGTGCAGCCGCACGCCGTCCCCGCTCTCCGGGACGGTGCGTTCGGTTGGGGCCGCCGGCAGTGTCTGGTGCATCGGCCGGTCATCGTACGGGAGACAGCCGGCGGCTTGCTCGCATCCCGTAGGATCGGGCCGTGACCGACCTTGTGCTTGGACCGATCCTCCGATACGTGGGAGAGCGCCGCGCGACGGTCTGGGTCGAGGTCGACGGGCCCGCCGAGGTCGAGGTCCTCGGGCACGGCGCCCGCACCTTCCACGTCGCCGGTCACCACTACGCACTGGTCCTGGTCGATGGGCTCGCTCCCGGGTCGACCAGCGAGTACACCGTGACGGTGAACGGCGGCACGGTGTGGCCCCCGCCGGATACCGGGCTGCCGCCGAGCGTGATCCGCACCTCGGCGCCCGCCGCGCCCGGTAGGCAGCGGCTGCGCCTGGCCTTCGGCTCCTGCCGCATGACCCTCCCGCACGAGCCGCCCTACACACTGCCGCGCACCACGAGCCTCCGCGGTCGGGGCGTGGACGCGCTGCGGGCGCTGGCGCTGCGGCTGGCGGTCTCTCCCAGCGAGGACCTGCCTGACCTGCTGCTGCTTCTCGGCGACCAGATCTACGCCGACGCCATCCCGCCCGGCACCAAGGAATTCATCAGCGGCAGGCGCGACCTCTCGCAGCCGCCTGGCGAGCGGATCGCCGACTTCGAGGAGTACACCCACCTCTACCGGGAGGCGTGGAGCGATCCCGAGGTGCGCTGGCTGCTGTCGACCGTGCCCACGGCGATGATCTTCGACGACCACGAGGTGCACGACGACTGGAACACCTCGGCGGCCTGGGTCGCGGACATGCGCGCCCAGCCCTGGTGGCAGGAGCACATCACCAGCGGGCTGGCCAGCTATTGGCTGTACCAGCACCTCGGCAATCTCTCGCCGGACGAGCTGGCCGCCGACCCGGTGTACCGCGACGTGCGCGAGGCCGCGGACGCCACCGCCGTTCTGTGGGAGCACGCCCGCCGCACCGACCTTCGCGACGGCGGCTGGCGCTCGAGCTACCACCGCGACCTCGGCCAGACCAGGCTGGTGACGATCGACTCCCGCTGCGGCCGTGTGCTGGATCCTGACCGGCGCGCGATGCTGGCCGAGGACGAGTGGCGCTGGGTCGAGGAGCGCACCACCGGTGGCTTCGACCACCTGCTGGTCGCCACCACGTTGCCGTACGTGCTGCCGCACGGCGCGCACTACCTGGAGGCGTGGAACGAGGCGCTGTGCGCCGGCGCCTGGGGCCGGCTGGCCGCGCGGGCGGGGGAGCGGCTGCGCCGCGCCATCGACCTGGAGCACTGGGCCGCCTTCCACTGCTCCTTCAACCGGCTGGGCAACCTGCTCGGCACGGTGGCGGCCGGCCGGCGCGGCGAGGCGCCCGCGTCGATCGTGCTGCTGTCCGGCGACGTCCACTACGCCTACCTGGCCAGGATCCTGCCGCGTCGGCCCGCCGCCCCGGCGAGCCCGATCTATCAGGCGGTCTGCTCGCCCTATCGCAACGAGCTGGAGCGCTGGCTGCGGGTGGCCAACCGGCTCGCGTTCAGCGCCCCGGTGGCGTGGCTGGCACGCGGGCTCGCGCGCCTGGCCGGCGTTGAGCCGGACGCGGTGACCTGGCGCGTGCTTCGCGGGCCCTGCTTCGACAACCAGGTGGGCACCATCGAGCTGGACGGGCGCGCCGCGCGCCTGCGCATCGAGCGCGCGATCTCCGGCGCCGACGGGGCGCCGCTCCTGGAGCCGATGCTGGAGCACGAGCTGGCCGGCGACGGCGCCGTGCCCGCCGCGGTGGAGCGGTGAGGCAATGCGCGTGGTCACCTGGAATGTCCGGACCTGCCGGACCCGCGAGGGCGACCGCGTCGACCTCGACCTCACCGCGGCCACGCTGCGGTCGCTCGACGCCGACCTGATCGCGCTGCAGGAGATCGACCGCGACCAGGAGCGCAGCGGCCACGTCGACCAGGCCAGGGCGCTGGGCGAGGCGCTGGGGATGGGCTGGCGCTTCGCGCCGGCGCTGCTGGGCCCCGCCGAACGGGCGCGGGCCTGGCGGCGGCCCGAGCCGGGCAGCGACCCGGGCGGGCCCGCCTACGGCATCGCCCTGCTGTCACGGCTCGCGCTGGATGCGGTGGAGACGGTGGCGCTGCCGGGCCCGGAGGGGCGCGGTGAGCCGCGGGTCGCTCTGCTCGCTCGGGTGCGCGCCGGGGACCGCCGGCTCGGTGTCGCCGCGACGCACCTGAGCTTCATCGCCAGCGACGGCGTCCGGCAGCTCCGCTGGCTGCAGCGTCACCTCGCGGGCAGGCCGGCGCCGCGCCTGCTGCTCGGCGACCTGAACCTGTGGTTGCCGCTGGTCCGGCTGGTCTCGCTGCCTGGCTGGCGACCGCTGGTCCGGGGCGGGACCTTCCGCAACCACCCGCCGGGCAGCGCCCTGCCGACCGTGCAGATCGACCACGTCCTGGCCGCGGCAGGGGGCGCCGACCTGCGGGTGCGGCGCGCGCGCATCGCCGCCGGCCCGGTCTCCGACCACCGCGCGGCCGTCGTGGACCTGGAGCTCGGGCGGTCGGAGGACCCGGGACGCGAGGGCGGGTCAGCGCGCCGGGGTCAGGAGGGGCGGTCGAACCACGCCTGGTAGCTCTGGGCGAAGAAGAGGTCGCCGGAGACCTTGAGCTTGCCGGTCATGAACAGCTGGACGCCGTTGGCCTTGCCGGTGATCAGGCCCAGGAAGTCGATGAGCCCAACGCGGATGGTGACGCGCGGGTTCTCGGCGCTGCCGCGCTCGACCTGGCAGCGGCCGTCGGCGATGCGCATGGTGTACGGACGCGTGCCGTCGGGGACGCCGATCTCGTACTGGATCGTGGCCGACTGGTCACCCGCCTTGGACGGGTTGAACGCCTGCATCATGCCGGCGAAGACCTGATCGATGAACGTGTCCACGCCGCCGGGCTGGGCCTGGACGGCGGCGAGGATCTCTTCCTTGGTGTGCTGCTCCACGGCGGCGCTCAGCGAGCCGAAGTCCGTGGCGTCGATCTGGGTCATATGGAGGCTCCTCCCGGTTGGGCGAAGGCGACCGTTGGCTTACTAGGGGTAACAGTCCCAGCGGCAACCCCGGCGCCGGGGATTATCCCACTGGTGCGGCTGGGCGGTAGCCGGACTAGCCGAAGTCGATGCTCGAGTAGCGGCTGAGCTTGGAGAGCTGGTGGTGGGCGTCGATGACGCGGGTGGTGCCGGACTTGGAGCGCATCGACAGCGACTGGGTCAGGGCGCCGCGGCGGTCGAAGCGGATTCCGCGCAGCAGCTCGCCATCGGTCACGCCGGTCGCGGCGAAGAACACGTTGTCGCCCTTGACCAGGTCATCCGCCGTCAACACCTGGTCGAGGTCATAGCCCTGCTCCAGGGCGGCGCGGCGCTCCTCCTCGCTGCGCGGGTAGAGCCGGCCCAGCATGACCCCGTCCAGGCACTTCATCGCGCAGGCCGCGATCACGCCTTCGGGGGTGCCGCCCACGCCGACCAGCATGTCGACGCCGGTGCCCGGGCGGGCGGCCATGATGGCGCCGGCGACGTCGCCGTCGGTGATGAACTTGATGCGGGCGCCCGCCCCGCGGAGCTGGCGGACGTGGTCCTCGTGGCGGGCGCGGTCGAGGATGCACACCGTGAGGTCGCGGACCTCGGCGCCCTTCGCCTTGGCCACGGCGTTGAGGTTGTCCACCAGCGGCGCCTCGAAGTCCACGACGCTGGCCGCCTCGTGGCCGACCACCAGCTTCTCCATGTAGACGCAGGGGCCGGGACTGAACATGGTACCGCGCTCGGAGAGGGCGACCACAGAGATCGCGTTGGGCATGGCCTTGGCGGTGAGCGTCGTCCCGTCGACCGGGTCGACCGCGACGTCGACCTGCGGGTCGCTGCCGTTGCCGATCTCCTCGCCGTTGTAGAGCATGGGCGCGTTGTCCTTCTCGCCCTCACCGATCACGACCACGCCGTTCATGGAGATCGAGCCGAGCACGGCTCGCATGGCGTCGACCGCTGCCTGGTCGACGGCCTCCTTGTCGCCGAAGCCCATCTTGCGAGCCGCTGCCATGGCGGCCGCCTCGGTCACACGGACGAGCTCGAGCGCCAGGTTTCGATCGGGAGCCTCACTGCCGGGACGAGCGACCATGGCACACCTCCGACCTCGAACGCCACGTGGACGACCGTAGCAGGTCCAGGCGTCGGGACGCTCGGTAACGGGTTGCCCAAGAGGGCGATTGGGGATGTTTTGGGGGTGGCGGAAGCTGGCGCTCCCGCTTACTCTAGTAGCCGGAAGCCCGTGCTCCATCTGCGCGTGGACATGTGACGGCTTCCTCGGCAGCAGGGCCCCGGCGCTCCCGATCCCACCCGGACGGCGTCGTGGGCCCGTTGCCTTTCGGGGCGAGTCACACCCGCCGATCTCGTAGTTGCCCTGGCCGCCCCGGCGGAGGAGGCTGTGGGTGCGCGAAAGGCCGGCGCTGAGCCCAGTGTGCGGAGGGGTGGTGGCGGTGCTGACCGAAGTGGTCGTCGAACTGGAGGACCGGATCGGAGCGCTCGCCGACCTCGGCGAGCTGCTCGGCAAGAACGGCGTGGACATCCGCGCGCTCGCGGTGCTGTCGCTGGCAGAGGGCAGGGCGCTGGCGCACCTGGTGGTGGAGCCGGCCGACGTGGCCGTGCAGATGCTCCGCGCCAGCGGCATCGTCCCCTGGCGCGTGCGCGAGGTGCTGGTGGTGACCCTGGACGACGAGCCGGGCGCGCTCGGCCGCTACTGCCGCCAGCTGGCCGATGCGTCGATCAACCTGGAGGCGGTGTACCTGTCGGGCGAGCACGACGGCTCCAAGGAGCTGGTGTTCGCCGTGAGCGACCTGGAAAGGGCGCGCGAGCTGTAGCCAGGTCTGGACAGCCCGCGACCGGGTATCGTTCGCGGATGGCAGCGACACCGGACGATCTGGAGCAGCTCGCCCGCCTGGCCCTGGCCGCCGGGCTCGGGGGCGCCATCGGCATCGAGCGGGAGCTGGCTGACCAGCCCGCGGGCCTGCGCACCCACATGCTGCTGTCGCTCGGTGCCTGCCTGTTCACGCTGATCTCGGCCTACGCCTTCGGCGCGGGCAGCGACCCCAGCCGGCTCGCCGCCCAGATCGTCACCGGCATCGGCTTCCTCGGCGGCGGCGCCATCCTGCGCCATGGCACCTCCGTCCGCGGGCTCACCACCGCGGCGAGCATCTGGGCCACGTGCGCGGTCGGCGTGGCGGTCGGCATCGGTCGCTACGCGCTGTCGCTGGGGGCGACCGTGCTGATCCTGGCGACCCTGGCGGCGCTCAGGGCGCTGCGCAACGTGATACGGCGCTGGTCGTCGAGCCGCGAGGAGCTGTCGTTCAGCACTGAGCCGGGCTTCAGGCTGGAGCCGGTGGTGTCGCTGGTCCACAAGGAGGGCGCGCGCCTGCGCGGGCTCGAGCACGAGCAGAACGCCGACGGTGAGCGGGTGCAGCTGGTGGTCCAGTTCCGGCCGGGCTATCGCACCGAGCGCTTCGTCGAGGCGCTCACCCAGGTCCCGGGCGTGCGAGAGGTCGAATGGGTCAACTGAGCGAGCGGCGGCCCGCTCACGGGGTCACGGGGCGCGCGGGTTGACGTAGAGGTCGCCGCGGGCGACCTGGACCGGCAGCCGCCGCATGGCCGGCGCCGCGACACGGCCGCGAGCCGCGCCGGCATCGGGACGCCCGGCGCCGTCCCACGCCTGACCGGCGCAGAGGCGGGCGAAGCCGTCGCCGGCGGCGACCACGGGGCACGCCGCGGGCGCCAGCGCGAAGGCCGCCAGCGTCCCGCCGCGGCGGTCGACCACGACGACCTGGCCGGCGGGGCCGGCCGCCTCGCTGACGGCGCCGTCCGGGAGGCGCGCCAGCGGCGCCACCTTCACCCACGGCGCTCCCGGCCGACCGCCGCCGACCAGGAAGACGGCGCCGGCGGCGAGGATCACGGCGCCGAACAGCGCGGCCGTGAGGATCCACGGCAGCCCGAGCTGGCTGCGTAGGATGAGCTTGCGCGCCCTGGCCGCCTTGGGCGGCAGGTACGCAACGCGCTCGCGAGTCGGGTCCTGTGGCACTGCCTCACTGGCTCCTGTGGTCTCGACCGGCTGGGGCGTTCGCGCTCGCCGGTAGTATCTTCCCAGTTGGGGCCGGGCCGCGCCCGGCCTGCCGGGGAGAGGAAAGGGGCGGACGTCGCGGTGGCGCAGCCACGGATTCGGGTCGTGATCGCGAAGCCAGGACTGGACGGGCACGACCGAGGGGCCAAGGTGGTGGCCAGGGCCCTGCGGGACGCCGGCATGGAGGTCATCTACACCGGCCTGCACCAGACACCCGAGCAGATCGTCGCCGCGGTCATCCAGGAGGACGCCGACGCGGTCGGGCTGTCGATCCATTCGGGCGCCCACATGACGCTGTTCCCGCGGGTGGTCGAGCTCCTGCACCAGCAGGGCGCCGACGACGTGCTGATCTTCGGGGGCGGGATCATTCCCCGGCAGGACGTCGCCGCGCTCAAGGACATGGGTGTGGCGGAGATCTTCACCCCGGGCACCCCCACCCAGAAGATCGTCGACTGGCTGCGGGCAACCCTGCACCAGGCCGCCTGAGCCAGGCTGGTGGCCCGCCACGAGATCCGCCGCACAGGCGGGTCGTACTCAAGGAAACGGTAGCGAATGGATTTATTCGAGCATCAGGCCAAGGAGCTGTTCGCGCGCCACGGTGTGGCCGTGCCCACGGGCAGGGTCGCCTGGTCGCCAGAGGAGGCGGAGGCGGTCGCCGCGGAGCTGGGCGGGACCGTGGTGGTCAAGGCCCAGGTCCAGGTGGGTGGGCGCGGCAAGGCGGGCGGGATCCAGCTCGCCAGGGACCCGGCCGAGGCCAGAGCGCACGCCGAGCGCATCATCGGCATGGACATCAGGGGACACGTGGTGCGGCGGGTGCTGGTCGAGGAGGCAAGCGACATCGCCGCCGAGTACTACGTGTCGATCCTGCACGACCGCGCCGGCAAGGGCTTCCTGACGATGGCCTCGACCCAGGGCGGCATGGACATCGAGGAGGTGGCCGCCTCGAGCCCGGAGGCCATCGTCAAGGTGCCGGTCAACCCGCTGGTGGGGCTGCGCCCGTACCACGTCAGCCAGCTCCTGTACGGGGCGGGCCTGGCGCCGGCCGCGCACAAGGGCGCCGCCGACATCCTCGAAAAGCTGTACCAGGTGCTGCTCGCCGCCGACTGCACGCTGGTGGAGGTCAACCCGCTGGCGCTGACCGCCGACGGGCAGGTCATGGCGCTCGACGCCAAGGTCAGCCTGGACGACTCCGCGCTGTTCCGGCACCCGGAGCTGGAGGCGCTGCGTGACACCTTCGCCGTGGACCCGCAGGAGCAGGCCGCCAAGGAGCGCGGGCTGAACTACGTGAAGCTGGACGGCTGGATCGGCATCATCGGCAACGGCGCCGGCCTGGTCATGTCCACCCTCGACGTGGTCGCGCAGGCAGGTGGCAAAGCGGCCAACTTCCTGGACCTGGGCGGCGGCGCCTCCGCCGAGACGATGGCGTCCGGGCTGGAGGTGGTCCTTTCGGACCGCAAGGTCCGCAGCGTGCTGGTGAACATCTTCGGCGGCATCACCCGCGGCGACGTGGTCGCCGAGGGGATCCTCGAGGCGCTGGACCGGCTCGGCGACAAGGTGCAGGTGCCTCTGGTGGTGCGGCTGGACGGCACCAACGCCGAGGAGGGTCGCCAGCTGCTGGCGAAGTCGCCGTCCGACAAGGTCGTCAGCGCCGCGACCATGCTGGAGGCTGCCGCCAGGGCGGTCGAGCTGGCGTCCCGCCCGCCCGAGAAGGAAGGGAACTAGGGGATGGCGATTCTCGTCGACGACGGCACCCGGCTGGTGGTCCAGGGGCTGACCGGCCGCGAGGGCCGCTTCCACGCCCTACGCAACCGCGACTACGGCACCAAGGTGGTGGCCGGCGTCCGGGCCGGCAAGGGTGGGCGGGACGTGAACGGCATCCCGGTGTTCGACACGGTCGCGCAGGCGGTGGCCGGGGCCGGCGCCAACACCTCGCTGATCTTCGTGCCGGCGGCGTCCGCGATCGACGCCCTGTACGAGGCGGTCGACGCCGGCATCGGCACGATCGTGATGATCACCGAGAACATCCCGGTCCTCGACATGACGCGCGCCTACAACTACGTGCGCGCGCGTGGCGCGACCCTGGTCGGGCCCAACGGGCCGGGGATCATCTCGCCGGGCAAGGCCAACGTGGGCATCATCCCGGGGGAGATCACCCACGCCGGGCCGGTGGGCCTGGTGTCGCGCTCGGGCACCCTCACCTACCAGGTGATGTACGAGATGGCCGCTGCCGGGGTCGGCCAGACCACCTGCGTCGGCATCGGCGGCGACCCGGTGGTCGGCTCCAACTTCATCGATGTCCTGCGCCGCTTCGAGGACGACCAGGAGACCGAGGCGGTGGTGATGATCGGCGAGATCGGCGGCGACGAGGAGGAGCAGGCGGCGGCGTACGTGGCCGAGCGCATGACCAAGCCGGTGGTCGCCTACATCGCCGGGTTCGAGGCGCCGCCGGGCAAGCGCATGGGGCATGCCGGCGCGATCATCTCCGGCTCCAGCGGCACGGCGCAGGCCAAGGCCAAGGCCCTGGAGGCTGCAGGCGTGCGGGTCGGCCGCAACCCCACCGAGGCGGCCGAGCTCGCTGTGGCCGCGGCGCAGGGCTGAGGCCGGGGGTCCCGGGCCGACCTTGCCGCGCCCGTGGGGACCTTGCCGTGCACGAGGGCTCAGGATCGGACATTCCGGGCACCCTAGCGCCACCTGGCGCGTCAATATGCCTACCGGCGCGGCAAGGTGGGTCCGACGAGGACCCTGCGAGAGGTCCTGGTCGGCCCACATTCCTAACAAGAACCGCAAAACGACCCAGTGATGGCTCGGGCGCAACCCCAGGCATGTCCGAAATCCGCCAGTCCTCGCCAGGAATGGGCCGACCCGGCTCCTGGATCCAGACAAAGAGCCCCAAGTGCGGAGCCTTCGCCGAGCCCTGCGAAGGCTCCGCGGACGCTAGTCCGCGATCACGACCGTGTTGATCACCTTGTCGGCGAAGGTCTGGCGGCGGTTGTCCCACAGCGGCCACAGGAAGCCGATGTAGCAGGGAAGGCTGTCCAGGACGTGGGCGAGGTCGCGGACGAAGGCCATGCCACCGCCGATCGGCTGGCCGTTGTCCATGCGCAGCAGCTTCAGGCCGAGCGCCTGCTTGCCCCACGACTGCCCGGTGCGACCGGCGAGGATGCAGCGGTTGTAGATCCAGATGCCGATGGCGGCCAGGTACAGCAGGGACGAGATCAGCACCGCCGTGCCAGAGCCGTCGGGGCCCGCGTTCGCCTGGAGCACCGCGGCGACCACCACCGCGACGAAGTAGGCGGCGAAGTCGATGAGGTAGGCGCCCACACGCTGGATCCAGTTGGCGAGCTGGTGGCCCATGTAGTAGCCGGGCTGCTCGCCTTGCGCGGACGGGTAGGCGCCCGGCGCCGGCGGGCCGTAGCCCTGCCCCGGCGGGCCGTAGGCTCCCTGCCCCGGCGGGCCGTAGGCTCCCTGGCCAGGCTGGCCGTAGCCCTGGTCCGGCGGCGGGTAGGAGGGCGGCGGTGGTGGGTAGGACGGCGGGGGCTGCTGCCCCTGCCCGGGCTGGTTGGGATCCTCCGGGCCATAGCCTTGCGTCATCACTGCTCCCTTTCGTCTGGTCGGAACCGCGGCCATGCGCCGCGCCCACCGTGGTCAGGACGTGTGGCGAGCCTGCTGCTCCGCGGGCCCATGGTGCCCTGCGGCTGCGGGGGCGGTGGTGCCCCGGGCTCCCAGCGCCCTTTCTCGCCCGGCTCCCGCGGTGTGGGGCTCTCCGTCATCGAGTTCCTCCCGGTCAGGACGAGCGTGCTCGAGCCGTCAGATCCATCCGGAGCGATGCAGCTGAAAGACCCAGCTCGCGGCGGCCAGCAGGGCGGCCGCCCAGTACGCCCGGCGGCGCGCGGTCTCGGGCCACGGCGCCGGAGGCGCCGCCCAGCCGAGCGCCCGCGCCGCCAGCAAGGCGGTCATCAGCAGCGTCCCCGCCGCGAGCACGAGCACGAACGGGTTGGCGGCGGCCGCCGCGCCCAGGTCGCCGGTTCGGAGGCTGATGGCCGCGGTCGTCATGCCGCAGAGCGGGCAGGGCACGCCGGTGAGCGTGCGCAACGGGCAGGGCAGGCCCAGCCCGGTGGCCCGGCTCGCGGCCGGGTAGACGGCCGCCGCCGCCGTGGCGGCCAGTCCCGCCAGTCCGAGCTGCTCGGGCAATGAGTGCGGCCGGCGGGCGGCGCGGCCCAGCCGGCCGGCGGTGCCTCCGCTCTCCACTGTCCTCCCTCTGCCCTTGTGCCCGTTTCGTTTCTGCAGGTTGGCGCAGTGAATCACAGCATTGCGCCGCCAGCAATCCACGCGGCGGGGCGGCGCGGCCGCACTTGCCGGGGACCTGGAGGCGATGGCAGCATCCGTCGCGTCGGGTCCGTCCTGGGCGGCGGGCGCGGCGCGAGCGATGGAGCGACAGGGTCGGGGGATTCGTGGCGGACTCAAGGCGCATGGTGGTCCTCGTCTCTGGTCACGGGTCCAACCTGCAGGCGCTGATCGACGCCGCCGCCGACCCCGGCTATGGCGCGCGCGTGGCCCTGGTGGTCAGCGACCGGCCCGACGCCTACGGCCTGGAGCGCGCGCGGCGCGCCGGCATCGAGACCGCCGTGGTGCGCCTGGAGGACCAGCCCGACCGTCCCTCGTTCGACCGGGCCCTGCGTGACCTGGTCGCGGCCGCCGCCCCGGACGTCGTCTGCCTCGCCGGGTTCATGCGCATCCTCGGCCCGGAGTTCGTGCGGGCCTTCCCCAACCGCATCGTCAACACCCACCCGAGCCTGCTGCCGGCGTTCCGCGGCGCCCATGCGGTGCGCGAGGCACTCGCCTACGGTGTGCGCGTCACCGGCTGCACCATCCACCTGGTGGACGAGGAGGTCGACCACGGCCCGGTGCTGTTGCAGGCGGTGGTGCCGGTCCAGGACGGCGACGACGAGCCCAGCCTGCACGAGCGCATCAAGCGGGAGGAGCACCGCCTGCTGCCGATGGCCGCCCGCCTGGTCGCCGAGGGTCGGGTGCGCGTCGAGGGCCGCCGCGCCAGCTTCGACGGCGACGTGAGCGGTGCCGCCGGCGGTCGCGAACCAGGCACAGTGAGGACCGAGACGTGAGCGATCGCCAGCCAATCCGCCGAGCCCTCGTGTCGGTGTCCGACAAGGATGGCCTCGACCGGCTCGCGCCCGCCCTGCGCGGCGCGGGGGTCGAGGTGGTCTCGACCGGGTCGACCGCGGGCGTGCTGGAGGGGCACGGGCTCGCCGTCACCCGGGTCGAGGAGCTGACCGGCACACCCGAGATGCTGGACGGGCGGGTCAAGACCCTGCACCCGCGGGTGCACGCCGGCCTGCTCGCCGACCTACGCCGGCCGGAGCACCGCGCCGAGCTGGAGGCGGCCGGGATCGTCCCGTTCGACCTGGTCGTGGTGAACCTCTACCCGTTCGAGGATGCGGTGGCCGATCCCGCCACCGATGAGGACCTGGCGATCGAGCGGATCGACGTGGGCGGGCCCGCGATGCTGCGAGCGGCGGCCAAGAACCACCACTCGGTGGCGGTGGTCTGCGACCCGGCCGACTACGGGCTGGTCGTCGAGGCGCTCGCCGCCGGCGGGACCACGCTCCAGGAGCGCCGTGACCTGGCGGCCCGGGCGTTCGCCCGCACCGCCCTCTACGACGCCGTGGTGACGGCCTGGTTCGCCGGCGGGCGCGGGGCGGAGGCGGAGGATGCGGAGCTGCCAGAGGTCCTGCCGCTCGCCGCCCGCCGCGCCCAGCGCCTGCGCTACGGCGAGAACCCGCACCAGCGGGCGGCGTTCTACGCCACCACCGAGCCGGGAGCCCTGCGTCCCTGGGGGCTGGCCGCGGCCGCTCAGCTCGCGGGCAAGGAGCTGTCCTACAACAACCTGCTCGACGCCGACGCCGCGCTGGCGGTGGTGAGCGAGTACGCGGACCGGCCGTTCGCGGTGATCGTCAAGCACACCAACCCGTGCGGCGCGGCCTGGGGCACCAGCCTGGAGGAGGCGTACGCCGGCGCCCTCGAGGGCGACCGGGTGAGCGCCTTCGGCGGCGTCGTGGGGCTGTCCAGGCCGCTGGACGGCGCCACCGCCCGGCGCGTCGCCGAGATCTTCACGGAGGTCGTGCTCGCGCCGGGGTTCGACGACGAGGCCAGAGAGGTCCTGGCGGCCAGGCGGTCGCTGCGGCTGGTCCAGGTCGACCTCGCGCGGCCTCCGGGGCCGCTGTCGTTTCGCTCGGTGGCGGGCGGCCTGCTGGTCCAGCGGCCCGACCACGGGCGCGACGACCCCGCCGGCTGGAAGCTGGTGTCGGGCGAGGCGCCGGGGCGGGACGTGCTGGCCGACCTGGAGCTCGCCTGGACCGCCGCCAGGCACGTGAAGTCGAACGCGATCGTGCTCGCCCGCGACGGCCAGGTGGTCGGCGTCGGGGCGGGGCAGCAGAACCGGGTGGACTCGGCGCGGATCGCTGTGAGCAAGGCGGGCGCGCGGGCCGCGGGCGCCGCCGCGGGCAGCGACGCCTTCTTCCCGTTCCCGGACGGCCTGGAGGTGCTCGCCGCCGCGGGGGTTCGGGCGGTGGCCCAGCCTGGGGGGAGCGTCCGCGACGCGGAGGTGACCGCCGCCGCCATCGAGGCGGGCATCACCATGCTGCACACCGGCCGCCGCCACTTCCGTCACTGAGCCGGCGCCTCGCTCGACGAGGAGGCCATGCCGACTCCACTATCGCCGCGCGCGGCCAGGGGTGGTCGCGGTAGCGTGGCGCAAGCGGTGCGGAGCAAGGGGGACCGATGACTGCAAGGATCCTCGACGGGAAGGCGGTGGCCGCGCAGCTTCAGGCTGAGCTGGCCGGCGAGGCCGAGCGGCTGGCGGCGGCCGGCCGCCGCCCTGGGCTGGCGGCGGTGCTGGTCGGCGACGACGAGGCCTCGCATATCTATGTCGGCGCCAAGCAGCGCGCCGCGGGGCGCTGGGGCATCGAGTCGCGTAAGGTCGCCCTGCCGGCCGACGCCTCCCAGCGGCAGGTCCTTGACGAGGTGGCGGCGCTGAACGCCGACCCGCGGGTCCACGGCATCATCGTGCAGCTCCCCCTCCCGGCGGGCCTTGACCCTGTCCGGGTGCAGGAGGCGATCGACCCGGCCAAGGACGTCGACGGCCTGCACCCGTGGAACGAGGGCCGGCTGCTGCGCGGCGATCCGTGGCTCGCGCCCTGCACCGCGGTCGGCATCGTCGAGCTGCTGCGCCGCGAGAAGGTCCAGGTCGAGGGCGCCCACGCGGTGATCGTCGGGCGCGGCCTGCTGGTCGGCCGCCCGCTGGCGGTGCTGCTGTCGGCCAAGGCGCCCGGCGCCAACGCCACCGTGACGCTGTGCCACACCGGCACCCGCGACCTGGCCCGCTTCACCAGGGAGGCCGACGTGCTGGTGGCCGCGGCGGGCGTGCCGGCGATGATCACCCCTGAGATGGTCAAGCCGGGCGCGGCCGTGGTGGACGTCGGCAACCACCGCGTGGAGGGGCGCCTGGTCGGTGACGTCGTCCCGGAGGTCGCCGAGGTCGCCGGCGCCTCGACCCCGGTGCCCGGCGGGGTCGGCCCCATGACCGTCGCGATGCTGCTGGCCAACACGGTGAAGGCCGCGGCGGAGGCGGCGCGCCGCGAAGGGGGGGCTGGCGCGTGAGCGGTCTCGGCAGGCTCGGCGCGCTGCTGGAGCAGCGGAGCTTCGTGGTCACCGGCGAGCTGGTGCCGCCGCGCTCGCCCGACCCAGAGGCGGTCCGGCGCCTCGCCAGGCAGCTCCGGGGCGTGGTCGACGCCGTCAACGTGACCGACAACGCCACCGCCAGGGTGGCCATGTCCCCGCTCGCCGCCGGGGTGCTGGCGGCGGGCGAGGGTCTGGAGCCGGTACTGCAGCTCACCTGCCGCGACCGCAACCGCCTGGCGCTGGCCGCCGACCTGCTCGGCGCGCACGCCATGGGCATCCGCGCGGTGCTGTGCCTGTCGGGCGACCCGCTCGAGGTCGGGCCGTTCACGGATGCCAAGGCCGTGTTCGACCTGGACGCGGTCGGGCTGGCGCGCCTGGCGGGCGACCTCGGGCAGGGCGTCGGGCCGGGCGGTCTGCCCGTCCAGCCGCCCGCGTCGTTCCTGATCGGCGTGGCCGAGGCGCCCGGCGCCGACCCCTCCGGCGGCGCGCGCCTGGCGGCCAAGGTGGCCGCGGGCGCCAGCTTCGTGCAGACGCAGCCGGTCTACGACGCCCGGCGGTTCGCCGGGTGGCTCGACAAGGTGGGTGAGCGCGGGCTCACGGAGAAGGTGGCGATCCTGGCGGGGGTCCTGCCGCCGCGATCGGCGGCTCAGCTCGAGCGGTTCGCGGCCCTGCCCGGCTGGGACGTGCCGGCGGACACGCTGCGCCGGCTGCGCGCGGCCGGCGACCAGCGTGCCGAGGGGGTGGCGGTCGCCGTCGAGGCGATCGAGCAGGTGCGCGGCCTGCCGGGCATCCGCGGCGTGCACCTGATGGGCCTCGGCGCGGACAGCGGCGTCCCAGAGGTCATCCAGGCCGCCCGCCTGCTGCCCCGGCCGCAGCCGTGGTGAGGCTCCGCGGCCCGTAGGCCGCTCAGCCTCGCTGGTCGATCTCCTGATACTCGCGCGGGCCCGGGCCGATGTACTCGGAGTCGGGCCGGATCAGGCGGTTGTCGGCGTACTGCTCGCGGATGTGCGCGGTCCAGCCTGCCATGCGCGCCGTCGCGAACACCGTGGTGTACAGGTCGGGGGCGATCCCGAGCGCCGAATAGACACTGGCCGTGTAGAAGTCGACGTTCGGGTAGAGGCCCTTCTCCGCCAGGACGGTCTCCTGGATGCGCTCGGAGATCTCGAACCAGTGGGTGTCGCCGAGCTGCTGGCCGATGCGCCGGGACATCTCGCGCAGGATCCTGGCGCGCGGGTCCCAGGTCTTGTAGACGCGGTGGCCGAAGCCCATCACCTTGCGCTTGTTGGCGAGCCGGTCGCGCACGTAGTCGGCGGCCCGGTCGGGGGTGCCGATCTCGTCGAGCATGTGGCGGACCTGCTCGATCGCGCCACCGTGCAGGGGGCCCTGGAGCGTGGCGATGGCGGCGGTCGCGGCCGCGTACATGTCCGCCAGGGTGGCCGCCGCCACCCGCCCGGCGAAGGTCGACGCGTTCATGGTGTGGTCGGCGTAGAGCACCAGGCAGACGTCGAAGTCGCGGGCGAGCTGGACGTCGGGCTCCTTGCCGGTGAGCGAGTAGATGAAGTTGCCGGCCAGCGACAGGTCGTCGCGCGGCTCGATCGCCTGGCCGCCGGTGCGCAGCCGGTGGAACGCCGCGACGACCTGGGGCGTCAGCGCCACCAGCCGGTACGCCTTGCGCAGGTTCGCCGCGGCCGAGTCGTCGTCGACCTCCGTGTCGAGGGCCGCGGTCGCTGAGACCACCGTCCGCAGCACCGTCATGGGGCTGACGTCGGCGCCGAGCGTCGAGATCAGCCGCACGAGCGCCGGGTCGAGCCGCTGGCCCGCCCGCAGGGCGCTCTTCACCTCGTCGAGCTGCGCCCGGGTCGGCAGCGCAAGGTGGTGGAGCAGGTACGTGGTCTCCTCGAAGGTGCTGTGCTCGGCCAGGTCGGCGATGTCGTAGCCAGCGTAGAACAGTTTGCCCTGCTGGCCGTCGATATCGGAGATGCTGGTCCGGGCGGCGACCACGCCCTCGAGTCCCTTCCCCTTCCCATCAGCCATCTGCCGTTCCTCCAGGTTTCTCGTGGGCGCCTCTCAATATCGTAGGGAACCCGTTCGGCCCGTACATCCTCTGCCGGCCCAGCCCACCCGTCCAGAGACCTGCACCGACCGCGCCAGCGGTACTCTTGGCCGCAGATACCAGGCAGCAGGCAGCCGGCGACCCCGGGACCCGCCGCCAGGAGCTATGAGAGGAGCTTCCGAGATGGTCCACCGAGTCACCTTCATCCCCGGCGACGGCGTTGGTCCAGAGCTGTCCGAGGCGACCCGTCGCGTGCTCGAGGCGACCGGTGTCCAGTTCGATTGGGACGTGCAGGAGGCCGGCGCCGACGTCATCGAGCGGTTCGGCACGCCACTGCCCGAGCCGGTGCTCGAGTCCATCCGCGCCAACGGGGTGGCGATCAAAGGCCCGCTGACCACGCCCATCGGCACCGGCTTCCGCAGCGTCAACGTGGCGCTGCGCAAGGAGCTCGACCTGTACGCCTGCCTGCGGCCGTGCAAATGGTACAAGGGGGTCCGGTCGCGCTACGACAACGTCGATCTGGTGATCGTGCGCGAGAACCACGAGGACCTCTACGCGGGCATCGAGTTCGAGCAGGGCACGGGCGCTGCCAAGCAGGTCATCGAATTCCTCAACGGGATCCAGGGCAAGCGCATCCGCGAGGACTCCGGCATCTCGATCAAGCCGATCTCGATCACCGGGACCCGGCGGATCGCCAGGTTCGCCTTCGACTACGCCCGCGCCTACGGCCGCAAGAAGGTCACCGCGGTGACCAAGGCGAACATCATGAAGCACACCGACGGGCTGTTCTACGCGGTGAGCCGTGAGGTCGCCAAGGAGTACCCGGACATCGAGTACGACGAGTACCTGGTCGACAACATGTGCATGCAGCTGGTGCAGAAGCCGGAGAACTTCGACGTGCTGCTGTTGCCCAACCTCTACGGGGACATCCTCTCCGACCTGGCCGCCGGGCTCGTCGGCGGGCTGGGCGTCGCCCCCGGCGCCAACATCGGCGACGAGGTCGCGGTGTTCGAGGCCACCCACGGGTCGGCTCCCAAGTACAAGGGGCAGAACAAGGTCAACCCCATCGCGATGATGCTCTCCGGTGTGCTGATGCTCCGCCACCTGGAGGAGACCGATGCCGCCGACCGGCTCGAGCGCGCCATCGCCGCCGTGGTCGCCGAAGGCAAGAGCGTCACCTACGACATGAAACCCCAGCGCGACGACCCCACCGCCGTCGGCACCAGCCACGTCGCCGACGCCGTCATCGCCGAGATCGACCAGGGCGTCTGATCACCCACCCACCTCGACCAGGGCACAGGCGCTCTTGGGGGGCCGTGGGGGGAGCTCGCTCCCCCCACATGGATCGGCTCTGTGGGCGAGGACGTCAAGAGCCGAGAAAGGGGAGTCACCAGTGATGAAGGTCACTGTTGTCGGCGCTGGGAAGTACGGCTCTACCACGGTCCAGCGGATCGCCGAGAAGGACATCGCCGACGAGGTGGTGATGACCGACATCATCGAGGGCCTCCCGCAGGGGCTGGCCCTCGACATGGCCCAGTCGCGCCCCATCGAGGGCTTTGAGACCCGGATCGTCGGCAGCAACGGCTACGAGGAGACCGCGGGCTCGGACGTGTGCGTGATCACCGCCGGCGTGCCCCGCAAGCCGGGGATGAGCCGGATGGACCTGCTCGAGACCAACGCCAGGATCGTTGGCGACGTCACGCGCAGGTTCGTGGAGGGCTCGCCCGACGCCGTCATCATCGTGGTCTCCAACCCGCTCGACGAGATGACCGCCCTGGCCGCCCAGGTCTCCGGTTTCCCGGAGGAGCGGGTCATCGGACAGGCGGGCATGCTCGACACCGCCCGCTTCAAGCACTTCGTCGCCGAGGAGCTGGGCACGAGCCCGGGCAACGTCGAGGCCATGACCCTCGGCTCGCACGGCGACACCATGGTGCTGGTGCCGAGCCTGGTCAAGGTGGACGGCAAGCCGCTGCTCGAGCTGGCCGACGCCGACACCGTCGAGCGGGTCGTGCGGCGTACCCGCGACGGCGGCGGCGAGATCGTCGCCCTGCTCAAGACCGGCTCGGCCTACTACGCGCCCTCCAGCGCGGCCACCGCGATGGTCGAGGCGGTGGTGACCGACTCCGGCGCCCTCATGCCGGTCTGCGCCTGGATGAGCGGGCAGTACGGCATCGACGGCGTCTACCTCGGCGTGCCGGCGCGGCTCGGCCGCGGCGGTGTGCGAGAGATCGTCGAGCTGCCGCTCGCCGACGCCGAGCTGGCCGACCTGCGCGACGCGGCCGAGGCGGTCCGCGCCAAGCAGGCCGACGTGGCCAAGCTCACCGGCTGACCGGCCGCGGCCCGCGCGCGGCCGCGACCCGCGCCGCGACCGCGACCCGCGTCACTTCGGCGTGCCGGTGCCGCCGGTGCACGACGCGCCGGGCTCCGGTGTCTGCGGGCCCTGGCGGTACTTGGCGATGAACTCGCTGAGGCCCGCGTCGCCCGCGCCGTGGAACCGCTCCTGCACGCCCCACGCCGAGGCGACAACAGGCGCCGGTAGGCCGGGATAGGGGCTGACCAGCAGATAGGTCTGCCCGCGCGCGAGGCTCGCAAGGCGCTCGACCTGGTCGGCGGGGAGGTTGGGCTGATAGGTGATCCACACGGCGCCATGCTCCATGGAGTGGACCGCGTTCTCGTTGCGCACCGGCTGGTCGTAGTAGCCGCAGTTCTGCCAGACGGGGTTGTGCGGCCCGCCAACCGGCGGGTTCTGCGGGTAGCGGACCGGCGCGGTGGTGTGTTCGCGGCTCGACACGGTATAGGTGGTTACCCGGCCGTAGCCCCCGCCGGTGCTGCCGCTCCTGCTGGCCACGATCCCCGCGACCACGGCGCCGACAGCCACCACCAGGACCACGGTGGTGACGATGACCACCCGCCGGCGGCGCTCGCGCCGGCGGCGGGCGGCGGCCTTCCTGGCCGAGCCCGTCGCCCGCTTGCTCGAGCCGCGCTCGGTGGCGCTGCGCTTGCTCATTGCTCCCGTTCCTCCTCGGTGGTCCAGTACGTGCCGTGGCCTGGCGCAGTGAGTACCCTTGGCCCTCTGGAGGCATGCTACGTGCGGCAAGCGGAAACGGCTGGAGGCGTGGAGATGGCGGGAAACAGCTTCGGGGCGCGAGGCGGCCTTGAGGTCGGGGGCCGTTCCTACGAGATCTTCCGGCTGCGGGCGCTCGACTCGACGGCCGATGTGTCGCGGCTGCCCTTCTCGCTCAAGATCCTGCTCGAGAACCTGCTCCGCAACGAGGGCGGCACGGTGGTGCGGGCCGCCGACGTGGAGGCGCTGGCCCGCTTCGACCCGGCGGCCTGGGTGGCCGCCGAGATCGCCTTCTCGCCGGCCCGCGTGCTGATGCAGGACTTCACCGGCGTGCCGGCGGTCGTCGACCTGGCCGCGATGCGCGACGCCATGACCCAGCTCGGCGGCGATCCGGACCGGATCAACCCGCTGGTCCCCGCCGAGCTGGTGATCGACCACTCGGTCATCGCCGACGTGGCCGGCCGGCCCGACGCCTTCGCCCGCAACGCCCAGCTCGAGCTGGAGCGCAACCGCGAGCGCTACGCCTTCCTGCGCTGGGGTCAGCAGGCGTTCGACAGCTTCAAGGTGGTCCCGCCCGACACCGGCATCGTCCACCAGGTCAACCTCGAGTACCTGGCGCGCGTGGTGTTCACCGACGAGCAGGGGCTGGCGTATCCCGACACACTGGTCGGCACCGACTCGCACACGCCCATGGTGAACGGGCTCGGCGTGCTCGGCTGGGGCGTCGGCGGCATCGAGGCGGAGGCGGCCATGCTGGGCCAGCCGATCTCGATGCTCACGCCCAAGGTGGTCGGCTTCAAGCTGAAGGGCGAGCTGCCGGAGGGCTCGACCGCGACCGACCTGGTGCTCACCGTCACCGAGCTGCTGCGCCGCCACGGCGTGGTCGGCAAATTCGTGGAGTTCTACGGTCCGGGCGTGGGCAACGTGCCGGTCGAGAACCGCGCCACCATCGGCAACATGTCGCCGGAGTACGGCTCCACCTGCGCGATCTTCCCGATCGACCAGGAGACGCTGCGCTACCTCGCCTTCACCGGCCGCTCGCCGGAGCAGATCGCCCTGGTGGAGGCGTACGCCAAGGAGCAGGGCCTGTTCCACGACCCCGCCGCCGAGCCGGCCTACTCCGAGCGGGTCGAGCTGGACCTCTCGGTCGTGGTGCCGAGCCTGGCCGGCCCCAAGCGGCCCCAGGACCGCGTCTCCCTGGCCGACGCCAAGCGCGCCTTCCGCGGCGCGCTGGTCGAGATGCTGCCGCCCGACCAGGTCGCGGCCCAGACCGCGGCGCCCGGCGAGCGCCCGGCGGGCGTCGACGAGGCCTCTGAGCAGTCGTTCCCCGCCAGCGACCCGCCGGCGGCGATGGCGGGGGCGAGCGAGCGCGTCAACAGCGACCCCGCGCCCGGCTGGTTCGACCCCGATCCCTCGGGGATCAGCGGCCGCCCGAGCGTCGCCGTGCCCGTCCGCGTCGCCGACGGCAGGCGCTTCGACCTCGACCACGGGCACGTGGTGATCGCGGCCATCACCAGCTGCACCAACACCTCCAACCCGTCGGTCATGATCGCCGCCGGCCTGCTGGCCAAGAACGCGGTCGACCGCGGGCTCGCGGCCAGGCCCTGGGTCAAGACCTCGCTGGCGCCCGGCTCCATGGTGGTCATGGACTACTACGAGCGGGCCGGGCTCGTGCCCTACCTCGAGAAGCTCGGCTTCCACCTCGTCGGCTACGGCTGCACCACCTGCATCGGCAACTCCGGCCCGCTCGCGCCGGAGATCTCCGAGGCGGTGGACTCCAGCGGCCTGGTGGTCTGCGCGGTGCTGTCGGGCAACCGCAACTTCGAGGGGCGCATCAACCCCGACTCCCGCATGAATTACCTGGCCTCGCCGCCGCTGGTGGTGGCGTACGCGATCGCCGGGACGATGGACCTCGACCTCTACGCCGAGCCGCTCGGGGTGGCCACCGACGGCAGTCACGTCTTCCTGCGCGACCTGTGGCCCTCCAGCGCCGAGGTCGCCGAGGTGATCGGCCAGGCGGTGCAGTCGGACATGTTCCGCAAGAGCTACGACGCCGTCTTCGAGGGCGACGAGAACTGGGTCTCGCTCGAGGTGCCCGGCGGGTCGAGCTTCGCCTGGGACGATGGCTCCACCTACGTGCGGCGCCCACCGTATTTCGACGCGATGCCCGCCTCGCCGGAGCCGGTGCGCGACATCCACGGCGCCCGCGTGCTGGCCGTGCTCGGCGACAGCGTGACCACCGACCACATCTCGCCCGCCGGCGTGATCAAGCGCGACAGCCCCGCCGGCCGCTACCTGACCGAGCAGGGCGTCGAGCTCAAGGACTTCAATTCCTACGGCGCCCGGCGCGGCAACCACGAGGTGATGATCCGCGGCACCTTCGCCAACATCCGCCTGCGCAACCGGCTCGCCCCTGGCACCGAGGGCGGCGTCACCCTGCACCTGCCCGACGGGGAGCCGATGACCATCTTCGAGGCGGCCATGCGCTACCAGGACGAGGGCGTGCCGCTGGTGGTGCTGGCCGGCAAGGAGTACGGGTCCGGGTCCTCGCGCGACTGGGCGGCCAAGGGGCCGCGCCTGCTCGGCGTGCGCGCGGTCATCGCGGAGAGCTACGAGCGCATCCACCGCTCCAACCTGGTCGGCATGGGGATCCTGCCGCTGGAGTTCCTTGCCGGCGAGTCGGTCGAGTCGCTCGGGCTCAGCGGCCACGAGACCTTCGACGTCGTCGGGCTCGAGGGGGGGTCGGGCGCCGACGGCTTCCCGCGCGAGCTCACCGTCCGCGCCGACGGCAGGGAGCTGCGGGTGAGGGTCCGCATCGACACCCCCAACGAGGAGGAGTACTACCGCCACGGCGGCATCCTCCAGTTCGTCCTGCGCCAGCTCCGCGGCGCCCCGGAGACGCCGGCGTAGACCGTCGGGACATTCCGGCAAAGACTCCCGGAGTCCCCGGTTAGCCGTTCATTAGGGGCCTCTGGTCTCGTAGTGCGAGTGTCCAGTGCCGGCCACCGGAACGTTTGCGCGAAACGAGCATTTCACGCGATTTTTGGGTTAGAATCCCGCGCCGTATGGCGATCCGGTCCCGCCTTCCCCCAGACCGGTGGTTAGGACCCCTGGCCGCTTGGTCAACGCTGTCCCCGACGGAGGGGGTGACAGGATGACACGGCTCAAGAGCCGCGCTGCTCGCGTGGCCGCGGCGCTTGCTGGCCTCGCTACGCTGGCCTATTCCGCCAGCGCCATGCTCAAGTGGTAGCCGGTCACATCTGACCGTGCGTGGTCAAGAGCTGCTCGAGAGGACCCCACTCGAGCAGCTCTTGTTTTTCGCGCGTTCTTGTTTTGTTCAGCGGAACCATGGTGCTACCTGGCGGTTTGACAGGGAAGTTACTCTGATAACGGAACGTGACTGGGTTTTCGCTATGAGACAACGGTCCGGTCTCGAGGGGAATCGGCGCGATGGCGAGCCACTCTCATCTGGCCCTGCTGCGGTCTAGACGCCGGCTGACCGGTCTCGACGTCTGGGTCGCGCTGGTCACCCTCGCTGGTCTCGTGCTCTTCGTGCGGCTGCTGCCCGACGTGGCCACCGCGGCCCGGGACGCCGACCTCTCCTTCTGGGTCCTGGCGGCCTGCGTGCTCCCCGCTGAGCTGATCCGCATCCCGATCTGGCGCGGCAACGCCGTCTACCAGATCGTCATGTCCCGCCCGTTCGCGCTGGCCCTGCTGACCGGGTGGGGCATCCCCCTGGCGGTCACCGTCTTCATCGTCGCCAGCATCGTCAGCGACCTCGTCAACCGAAAGCCCGCCGTGCGCGTCTCCTTCAACGCGGGCCAGTACGCGCTCTCCATCGCGGCTGCCGGCGCGGTGTACGAGTACCTCGGCGGACGCCCCCCGCTCGGGCTCGAGCAGGTGCCGGCGTTCCTGGCCGCCACGATCGTGCTGGTGATGGTCAACCGGCTGCTGGTGCGAACGGCGGTCACGCTCGTGGAGCGCCGTCCGCTCACCCCCGCCTCGGTGATGGCGGGGAGTCAGGTCGAGCTGCTCGAGGGCGCGGTCCAGTTCAGCATGGTGCTGGTCGCGCTGCTGGTGGCAGAGCACCGCCTGATCCTGCCGGTGGTGCTGGCGGTGCCGGCGCTGCCCATGTACGTGGCGGGTCGCGCGGCCTCCCGGGCCGAGGCGCTGAGCCGCGACTACGCCAAGCAGCTCCTCCACTACCGTCACCTGTTCGTCGTCGCCGACCGGTTCCGGCGCCAGGCTGAGGCCGGCAACGGCGTCAACAGCCTGCAGCTCGGCGCGATGGCGCTCGACCTGCGCGCCTCGACCGCCATGCTCAAGGGCCTGCTCAACTCCATCTCGCGGGAGGCCCAGCGGCGCGACATCCAATGGCTCGAAGGGCTCGCGAGCAATGGCGTCGAGCAGACAGAGGAGCTCGCCGGCAAGCTCGACCAGCTCCAGAGCACCGCCGCCGCCGCCCAGCACGGCGAGCACGAACGCCAGCACGTCGACGCCGCCGAGCTGGTGAGCGTCGCGGAGCAGCTCGCCAAGACCATCTGCGACGGCCGCCCGGTCGTCGCGGAGGCGCCCGCCGACGGCCTGCCGGTCTGGGTCAACCAGGACGAGATCCTCGACATCCTCGGCAACCTCGTCCTCAACGCCGACCGCTACGCGCCGCCGGACACCGCCATCCAGCTCAGCGCCGCCCGCGAGGGCGACCGGGTGGTCCTCGCCGTCGAGGACAAGGGCATCGACGTGCCCCCGGAGCAGCGCGAGCGCATCTTCGACCAGCCCCTGGGCGGCGACGACCGCGACCGCCGCCTTGGCCACGGCCTCGCCATGGCCCGCCAGCTCGCCCACGCCAACGGCGGCGAGCTCCGCGCGGTCGACCCCGGTGAGACCAGTGGGCGCGCCCGCTTCGAGCTGCGCCTGCCCTACGCCGGCCCGTGGCCAGAGGGCCCGGCGCGCCCCCAGCGCCTGCAGCGCGCGCCCTCCCGTCCCACGGCCGACGCGGTCTGATCGGCGGGCTCGTCACGGTCTCCGCGGGCGGGCTCGCCGCCGTCGTCGCGGGCGGGCCCGGCGCCCCGGCCTGGACGCGCGCGCGGCCGGGCTGGCAGGTAGCATGACCGGGTCAGCGAACCGGCGACCGATGATCGAGGACTGACAGCGCGTGGCCCGTATCCTGTCCGGCGTCCAGCCCACCGGCAACACCCATCTCGGCAACTACATCGGCGCGTTCCGCCACTGGGTCGAGCAGCAGCACGAGTTCGACGCCTATTACTGCGTGGTCGACCTGCACGCGATCACGCTGCCGTACGAGCCGGCGGAGCTGCGCTCGCGCACGCTGGAGCTGGCGGCGATCCTGCTGGCGTGTGGGCTCGACCCGAACGTGTGCACCTTGTTCGTGCAGTCGCACGTGCCGGAGCACACCGAGCTGGGGTGGCTGCTCAACCACATCGCCACCGTGGGCGAGCTGCGCCGCATGACGCAGTTCAAGGCCAAGGCGGCGCAGGGCGGCGAGGGAGCGCTGCCGGCCGGGTATTTCAACTATCCCGTGCTGCAGGCGGCCGACATCCTGATCTACCAGGCGGACCGGGTGCCGGTGGGCGAGGACCAGCGCCAGCACCTGGAGCTGACGCGGGACGTGGCCGAGCGCTTCAACGCCCGCTTCGGGCGGACGTTCGTGGTGCCGGAGGCCTACATCCCCAAGGTCGGCGGCAGGGTCATGGACCTGCAGCATCCGGACCAGAAGATGTCGAAGTCGCTCGCCTCACCGTCCGGACGGATCGAGCTGCTGGACCCGCCGGAGGTGATCCGCAAGAAGGTCCGCGGCGCGGTCACCGACTCCGGCCGCGAGATCCTCGCCCGCCCTGACAAGCCGGCGATCTCCAACCTGCTCGAGCTGTACTCGGTGGCGACGGGCAAGGCGGTCGGCGAGCTGGAGCAGGCCTACGCGGGTCGTGGCTACGGCGAGCTGAAGTCGGACCTGGCCGAGGCGCTGATCTCCTTCATCGCCCCGGTGCGGGACCGCTACCTGGAGCTGCGGGCGGACAGCCAGCGCCTGGCCGCGATCCTGGAGTCGGGGGCGACCAAGGCGCAGGCGGTGGCGCGCGGGACGCTCGCGCTGGCCAAGGACCGCATGGGGCTGCTCCCCCGCGGCGCGGGCTAGGGCCGCCGTGGCCCGAGCGGCCCCGGCGCTGCGGCTCGGGGTCATCGTGCTCCTGCCCGAGCCGGTCGCGTCGCACGTGCAGGCATGGCGGCGGGCCCTGCTCGACCCCGCGCGCGACCTGATCCCGCCGCACCTGACGCTCGTGCCACCGCAGGAGGTGGCGGCGGGCGGTCGCGAGGCGGCCGTCGCCCTGGTCGAGCGGGCCGCCGCCACCGCGGTCCCCGGCCTGATCGAGCTGCGTGGGGCGGCGACCTTCCTGCCGGAGACCCCGGTGGCCTTCCTGGTCGTCACCGCGGGCGAGCCGACGCTGCGGGCGCTCGAGAAAGCGCTGCGGGCCCCACCATTGGACCAGCGGATCTACCCATTCCATCCGCACGTGACCATCACGCAGGACCGGCCGGCCGCCGAGCTGGAGGCTGCCGTGGCCGAGCTGGCGGGGTTCCGGGCGACGTTCCCGCTGCCGGAGGTGACGCTGACAGAGGAGGACGAGCGCGGCGGGTGGCAGGTGCTGTACCAGGCGTCGGTCGGCGGCTCCGACGCGGTCCGCGAGGTGCCGATGGCGGAGGCGGCCAGTGCGGCCGTGTTCCTCCTCGACGGCTCGCGGGTGCTGATGGGCCAGCGCACGATGCGGCCGGAACGGCGCTACCCGGGTGTCTGGGACGCGCCAGGTGGCAAGCCGGAGCCGGGGGAGTCGTTGCTCGAGGCGCTGGTCCGTGAGGTCCGCGAGGAGGCGGGCGTGGAGCCGATGGCGGCGGCGCCGCTCGGCTGCTTCGACGACGGCGAGCGGGCGGACGCGTTCTACCTGGCGACGGAGTGGCGTGGCGAGCCGCGCAACGAGGACCCGAAGGAGCATTCGCGGCTCGCGTGGATGACGCTGGAGGCGATGGCGGGCCTGCCGCTGGCGCCGACCACCAGGCGCGCGCTGGCGCGCCTGCTTGACGTGCTCGGGCGCACCGGATAAGAGTCCGTTGTCCCTGGGTACCTTTGGTGAGGCAGGACGAGCAGCGCCGAGTGAGGAGCGGGGAGCGACATGGCAAGCGATCGATCGTCCTCTGGTGCCGACGGGGCCCTGCAGGCCCAGGACTCCGCGCGGTCTGGGGACGCCACCGAGGTCCAGCGGGCCGCCGCGCCCCGGGAGCCGTCGACCGGCGAGCTGCTCAAGGGTCTCGCCGACGACGCCACCACACTGGTGCGCCAGGAGGTGCTCCTGGCCAGGCAGGAGGTGGCCGAGGGACTGGCGGCCGGCGCCAAGGCGGGCAGCATGCTCGCCGCGGCCGGAGTGCTCGGGCTGTACGGGTTCGGGTTCCTGCTCGCCGCGGCGGCGCGGGCCATCGGCGAGCCGGCGTGGCTTGGCCCGCTGGTCGTCGGTGGCGCGCTGGCCCTGGTGGCCGCCATCCTTGGGTTGGTGGGAAGGCGGGGCCTCGCGGCGTCGAAGGTGGCGCCCGCTCAGGCCCGGGCAGAGCTGAGGGAGACCGCGACCGAGCTCAGGGAGGAGATCAGGTGGCTGAGACCGCGGCGGCGACCGCCCGAGAGATCGAGCTGACCCGGAGACGGATGGAGGAGAAGGTGGCCAAGCTCGCCGAGCGGGCCCCGGACGAGGCTCGCAGGATCGCCAAGCAGATCGCGTTCGCGCTGGCGTCGGCGCTCGCCGTGATGCTCGCCCGCAAGCTGGTCGGCATCCTGTGGGAGCGTATGGTCGGCGAGCCGCCCCCCCTCCGCCGCCGCCGCGGCCGTGGCCGCGCCCGCGCCGACGAGTGACGCCGCGCCGCTACCTCCCGCGGAACAGCAGGGCCCGCTTGACCTCCTGGATCGCCTGGGTGACCTTGATGCCGCGCGGGCAGGCGTCGGTGCAGTTGAAGGTGGTGCGGCAGCGCCACACCCCCTCCTTGTCGTTGAGGATCTCCAGGCGCCGCGCGTCGCCCTGGTCGCGCGAGTCGAAGATGAAGCGGTGCGCGTTGACGATCGTCGCCGGCCCGAAGTAGTCCCCGTCCGCCCAGAAGACCGGGCACGAGGTGGTACAGGCGGCGCAGAGGATGCACTTGGTGGTGTCGTCGAAGCGCTCGCGCTCGGCGGGGGACTGGCGCCGCTCGGTATCGGGCGCGGGCTCGTCGTTGACGAGGAAGGGCAGTGCCTCCCGGTAGGAGGCGAAGAACGGCTCCATGTCGACCACGAGGTCCTTTTCGACCCGAAGGCCGCGCAGCGGCTCGACCGTGATCTGGTCGCCCAGCTCGCGCACCAGCACCTTGCAGGCCAGCCGGTTGGCGCCGTTGATCAGCATGGCGTCCGAGCCGCACACGCCGTGGGCGCAGGAGCGCCGGAAGGTCAGGGAGCCGTCCACGTTCCACTTGACGTAGTGCAGCAGGTCCAGGACGCGGTCCATCGGCTCGGCCGGCACCCGGTAGGTCTCCAGGTGCGGGGCCTTGTCCGTCTCGGGGTTGTAGCGGCGGATCCGCAGGGTCACCTGCATTGTTCGGGGATCACCTCAGTATCTGCGCTCCATTGGCTGGTAGCGGGTGATGGTCACCGGCTTGTAGTCGAGCTTGACCCCGCCGCCCGCGGTCCTCCAGGCGAGCGTGTGCTTGAGCCAGTTCACGTCGTCCCGCTCTGGGAAGTCCTCTCGGAAGTGGCCGCCGCGGCTCTCGGTGCGGGCGCGGGCGGAGGCGACGAGCGCCTCGGCAAGGTCGAGCAGGAACCCAAGCTCGACCGTCTCCACCAGGTCGGTGTTGTAGGCCCTCGACGTGTCCTGCACCCACACACGGCTGTAGCGGTCGCGCAGGGTCTCCAGGTCGGCCTCCATCTCGTCCAGCAGGCCCTCTGTGCGGTACACGCCGGCCTTGGAGTCCATGGCCACCTGCAGGTCGGTGCGGATCGCCGCGGCCCGCTCGCCCTGCGGGTGGCCGGCCAGGTCGTCGAGCGCCAGCCGGACGTCCTCGGCAGGGTCGTCGGGGAGGGTGGCGAAGTCCGGCGCGGCGGCGTGCTCCGCCGCGGCGACGCCGGCGCGCCGGCCGAACACCACGATGTCGAGCAGCGAGTTGGTGCCGAGCCGGTTGGCGCCGTGCACCGAGACGCAGGCGCACTCGCCCGCCGCGTACAGCCCGGGCACCGCCGTGCCCACGGCGTCGGCCAGAACCTCGCCGTGCACGCCGGTCGGGATGCCTCCCATGGCGTAGTGAGCGGTCGGCTGGATCGGGACGCCCTCCTTCTTGGGCTCCACACCGAGGTAGAGGCGGGCGAACTCGGTGATGTCGGGCAGCTTGGCGTCGATCACCGCGGGATCGAGGTGGCTGACGTCGAGGTAGACGTAGTCCCCGTCGGGGCCGGCGCCGCGCCCCTGGCGGATCTCGGTGTACATGGCGCGGCTGGCCATGTCGCGCGGAGCGAGGTCCTTGATGGTCGGCGCGTACCGCGCCATGAAGGCCTCGCCGTCCTTGTTGCGCAGGATCCCGCCCTCGCCCCGGGCCGCCTCCGACAAAAGGATGCCGAGCTTGTACAGGCCGGTGGGGTGGAACTGGAAGAACTCCATGTCCTCCAGGGGCAGGCCGCGCCGGTACACCACCGCCGGGCCGTCGCCGGTGAGGGCGTGGGCGTTGGAGGTGACCTTGTAGACCTTGCCGAAGCCGCCGGTGCACAGCACCACCGACTTTGCGCGGAACACGTGCAGCTCGCCGGTGGCCAGCTCGTAGGCGACCACGCCCGCCGCGCGGCCGTCGGCCAGCAGCAGGTCCAGCACGTAGAACTCGTTGAAGAAGGTCGTGCCCTGCTTGACGCTCTGCTGGAAGAGGGTCTGCAGGATCATGTGGCCGGTGCGGTCGGCCGCGTAGCACGAGCGGCGCACGGGCCCCTGGCCGTGGTGATGCGTGTGGCCGCCGAAGCGGCGCTGGTCGATCCTGCCGTCCTCGGTCCGGTTGAAGGGCATGCCCATGTGCTCGAGGTCATAGATCGCGTCGATCGCCTCGCGGCACATGATCTCGGCCGCGTCCTGGTCGACCAGGTAGTCGCCGCCCTTGATGGTGTCGAAGGTGTGCCACTCCCAGTTGTCCTCTTCCACATTTGCCAGCGCCGCGCACATGCCGCCCTGCGCGGCGCCGGTGTGGGAGCGGGTCGGGTACAGCTTCGACAGCACGGCGGTCCTTGCACGGGTGGACGCCTCCAGGGCGGCGCGCAGGCCCGCCCCACCCGCGCCGACGATGACCACGTCATAGGAGTGCTGCTGCATCATTCGCAGGCCCCCTGACGATGGCACAGGCGCTCTTGGGGGCCGTGGGGGGCCCGGAGTGTCAAGTTCCACCCATAGATAGATCCCCTGGTCCGGTGGACCCGTAGCCCACCAACACAGCCATCATATGCAACCGCCCCGGCCCGCTCGCTCCCTGCGACGGGAACCGGGTACAGTCACCATGTCAGCGACGAAACCTGTCTAACCGGCCGAGGCGATCATGGCGCAGGACGAACGCAGCTTCCGGCCGAGCGCCGCCAACGCATCCGCGAGCTACGCGAGCGCGGCGCCACCACTAAGCAGATCGCCCGGACCCTCGCCCACGACTACAACGAGAGCCTGCTGAAGGCGTTCCGGTGGGCGCACGACTGGACCTTGGAGGAGGCCGCCGAGCGCTACAACAACGACGTGGCCGACGACCCCGAGCAGGGCGCCATCACCTTCCAGCGGCTGTCCAACCACGAGAACTGGCCCCGCAGCGCCAACAGCCATCCCCCCAGCATTGCCCTGCTGCAAGGGTTCGCCAAGCTCTACCACTGCGCCCCAGGCGATCTCATCGAGGGCACCGACCACACCTTCCAGGCCGAGCGCCCCGCCTCGATCCCGGCGATTGCTGCGCCGCCCGCGCCCGCTGGTCATGACGTGGCATTGGCGGATCAGACGGCGCTGTGGGACGCGGAGGCGGCGGCCCGCAAGCAGGCGGGCAAGGAGCTGGGCCGACTTCGCCGTGAGGCGGGCCTGAGCCAGCAGGACCTCGCCAACCGCATTGGCTATGCCCGTGGGCATGTCGCCGGGGCGGAGACGGGCGCCAACCGGACAGCGCCGGATTTCTGGGAGCGGTGTGACACGGTGCTGGCGGCGGGCGGCGCGCTGGTGGCGGCTGGTGACCGGATCAAGGCGGCGCAGCAGGCACGTACCCGGGCAGCAGCCCTGCGCGAGGAGGCAGCCCGGGAGGCACGCTTGCAACAGTGGCGCGCCGAGCACGGGATCGCCGGGTCGTACATCGAGGCTCCACTCGCACAGCCCGATGTCGATGGCGGCGCATCGAGTGCTGCGGCGCCCGAGGCGGTCATCCGCGCAGCCCTGTTGGAGCCGGCCAGTGTCAGTGTCAAGCTGTCGTGGCTGGTGTGGTACGGCACGGCCGATGCGACCGTGATCGGCCGCGTTACCAACTTGATCGGCCAACTCACGGACGCGGTGACGGACTACGAAGGCCCCCTGCGTCGGCCAGCGATGCAGCTACTCGCTCGCGGTCATGAGATGCTCGGCAAGGTGGCCTTCGACCAGCTCGACTACGCAACCGCCTTCAGTTACTTCCTCAAGATGCAACGGCTCGGAGAGCAGCTCGGGGACTGCAATATCTTGGAGTTGGCCGCGATTCACCAAGGCGATCTCTTGCGCCGCCGGGGCGAGTACGACTTGGCGGTGCAGCGTCTCGAGAGCGCCGCATGCTACGCGCCGGAGGCGATAAAGGCGGTCGAGGGGTTGCGCCAGCAGACCCTCGCGCGAGCGCATGCCGAGCATGGCGACAAGGATGCCTTCTGCCGAGCAATGGAGCGTAGACGCCGCGTGACCACCGACAGCCGGGAACTAGTAGCTTGTCAGGCCTGAATTGCAGGGTAGAGGTGCTTGAGCTTGATCCGGGCATCCTCGGTCGTGAAGCGCCAGTCGACGCCACGACCGGAAGCGTTGCGTGTCGCCTGCCAGGCCACGACCTCCCGCTCCAGCGTCAGCCGATC
>WNGA01000991.1_pt1 | contig 70934 bp, 57 predicted proteins | sample 5400061 | NCBI WGS metagenome assembly WNGA01 (sample SAMN13153366, study PRJNA577476) | soil metagenome | isolation source: 100 cm soil or saprolite under grassland replicate 2 | place: USA:California | collected 2016-06-15
TGACACTCCGGTAGTGCAGCGCGAGTTGGAGCAGTGGTTCTTCAAAATCACAAACTACGCCGACCGGCTTCTGGACCATCTGAATGATATGGACTGGTCCGAGGTCGTCAAGACCGCCCAGCGAAACTGGATCGGGCGCTCCGTGAATCCCGACGACGGAACGGTTCAGTATCACTTGCGCGACTGGTTGATATCGCGGCAGCGGTATTGGGGTCCGCCCATTCCGATTATCTATTGTGACACCTGCGGCACCATACCGGTGCCGGAAGACCAGTTGCCGGTCCTGTTGCCCGACGTGGAGGACTGGAAGCCCACCGGTACCGGTTCCTCACCGCTGGCGGCCATTCCGTCATTCGTCAACACCACCTGCCCGACCTGCGGAGGCTCGGCCCGGCGCGAGACCGATGTATCAGACAACTTCCTGGACAGCGCCTGGTACTTCCTGCGCTATCCGTCGACCGAGTTCGATGACCGGCCGTTCGACGCCGAGCTGACCGCGAAGTGGTTGCCCGTGGACATGTACATCGGTGGGCGCGAGCATTCAGTATTGCACCTGATGTATACGCGGTTCATCACCATGGCCTTGCACGACCTGGGGCACCTGCCGTTCGACGAGCCGTTCAAGCACTTCCGTGCTCATGGAACTATCACCAAGGACGGCGCGAAGATCAGCAAATCGCGCGGGAACATCATCAACCCGGACGAGTATATCGACACATGGGGCACGGACACGGTCCGCACCTACCTGATGTTCATGGGGCCGTATGACCAGGGCGGCGATTTCAGCGACCGGGGCATCTCAGGCGTGCGGCGCTTCCTGAACCGCGTCTGGAATCTGGTCGTGAAGCACGCCGATCGCTTGAGCCGCGAGACAGCGCCGGCCACGTACCGCCGGCGGCTGCACCAGGCCATTCAGAGCGTGACGGAGGACATCCGCGAGCTGGGATATAACACGGCAATTGCGGCCCTGATGGAATACATGAGCAGCATCCAGCAGCGTGACGAGCTGTACACGGAAGAGGTCCAGGGGTTGTTGCTGCTGCTGGCGCCGTTTGCTCCGCACATCGCCGAGGAGCTGTGGGAGCGGATCGGCAGGCCATACTCCATTCATCAGCAGGAATGGCCACCGGTGGATGCGGCCATGCTGAAGCGCGCGACTGAAACGATTGCCATCCAGATTAACGGTCGCACGCGGGCAACCATCGAGCTGCCGACTGATGCCGGACAGGAGGAGGCTGTGGAAGCCGCACGCCAGGTTGAGACAATCCAACGCTACCTGAACAGCTCAGCCATTCAGCGGGTCGTCTACGTTCGGGGGCGGATCATCAATCTGGTCATAGGCTGAAGCGCGGAACCTTTCTTGGCGACGCGGCGTCTCCCAATTACAAGAACGTTACGGGGGTACTCAGCATGCGAGCGATGATAACTATGAATAATCGAACTATTTTCGTCGCGATCGGGTTACTGATTGCGCTTGGGCTGGCATTCTGGCTGATACCGCTCCAGCTCTCTAGCGCGGCGCCAACCGACCTCGAAGGAAAAACCTGGAAGCTGACATCAATCAACGGCCAGCCGGCAGTGCCAGGCAGCCAAGCGACGATCATCTTCAATAATCGGAAGGTCGCCGGCTCGACGGGGGTCAACCAATTCGGAGGCAGCTACCGTGCCAGCGGCGCCAGCATCACGCTGTCGGACATTGCCTCAACCATGATGGCCAGCACCGACCCGGCACTCAATGCCCAGGAGCAGACGCTGCTGAGCGCACTGCAGGGGCAGATCACATATCGCGTCAGTGGCAACCAGCTCCAGCTCAGTTCAGGCGCGACAACATTGATCTACAATACGTAAGGCTTTACGCTTTTGACAAGGTTTGGTTGTCAGTTGTCAGTTGTCAGTACTGACGACTGACAACTGACAATTCCTTCAACGTATACGAGCGCCAGCTAGATCGCCCATTACCCATCACCTATCACCTATAAGCTATACAGCTCGCCAAACTTGCGGCGCAGGTAGCGAATATACGGCTCGAAACTCAGCGGGCCACCGGCCGCCCGCTCGACTAGCTCCGACGCGGTAAACACGCGACCATACTGGTACACATGCTCTTTCAGCCAGCCATGCAGCATGCCGAACTCGCCCGCCGCGATCTCGCCAGGGATGGCCGGATGCGCCCGAACGGCGGCCTCATAAAACTGCGCGCTTAGGATATTGCCGATCGTATAGCCTTGAAATGAGCCGCCGATCACGCCGGCGTACCAGTGCACATCCTGCATCACGCCGTCACGGTCGTCGGATGGGGCTGTGCCGAGGTCGGTTTGCATGCGTTCGTACCAGGCGTCGGGCAGGTCACGCACCTCGAGCGCGCCTTCCAGCAGCGCCAGCTCGAAGTCGAAGCGCATCATCACGTGTAGGTTATAGGTCACCTCGTCGGCCTCGACGCGAATCAGCGAGCGCTCGACCTTGTTAACCGCGCGGTAGAATGTGTCGAGGTCGACTTGGCCTAGCTGCGCTGGGAACGCCGCCTGGAGCTGCGGGTAGAAGTGCTGCCAGAAACCGCGGCTGCGCCCGACGATGTTTTCCCACAGGCGCGATTGGCTCTCGTGGACACCCGCCGATGTGCCGCCGGCCAACGGCGTACCCTCGAAATCGGGGCGAACGCCTTGCTCATACAGCGCGTGGCCAGCCTCGTGCAATGTGCCGAACAACCCTTGGCTCAGGTGGTGCTCGTCCACGCGCGTGGTGATGCGCACGTCGCCAAGCGAGAATTTGGTCATATACGGGTGATGCGTCAAATCTTGCCGCCCGCGCTCGAAGTCGTAGCCGTAGCGCTTGATCACCTCCACGCCAAATGCCAGCTGCTGATCCGCGGGATAGTGCTGCGTCAGGCAGGCATCGTCGGCGGCCGGCTGCGCGCTGATCGCCTGAACGATCGGCACCAACTGTGCGCGCAGGGCGCTGAAGAGCTCGCGCACTGTCGCGGCCTTCATACCATAGTCCGAGGCGTCGATCAGCGGGTCGGCGATATGCTCGTAGCCGGGGAAGAACTCGGCGTAGCGTCGACTCAGATCGAGCGTCTTCTCCAGCAGCGGACGCACAGCCGCGAAATCATTGGCCGGGCGCGCCTTGGCCCAAGCCTCATACGACTCGGCGCTATGCTGGTAGAATTCGGACATAAACTCGGATGGCACTTTGATCGCGCGCTCGTAGTCGCGCCGAGCTACCCGAATAAGGCTGGCATCGAACGAGTCATACGGCTGGCTTTCGGCATAGGAATGCAGCGCATCGAGCAGCTTGCCGATCGTTGGGTCGGTAAACTTGTCGTGCGCTAGGCGCCCGAGCGTCGCCAGCTGCCGGCCACGCGCCACAGCACCGCCGGGCGGCATATAGGTGGTCTGATCCCAACTTAACAGCGCCGCGGCTGACTCGAGATCGTTCACTTCAAGCAGGCGCGCCTTGAGTTCATTCAGTTTTGCTTGCACGTATGCCTCCCGCAGGTAGCTTTTCTGACGCGATAGTGTAACAGATTTTAGGATCGCGCGCGAAGGATAAGGGCCTATCAAAGAACATCTTTCCTTTTTGGCGATTGGAGATTAGAGATTGATCGCGGCATCGCAATTTCTCGTCTCCGAGCGCTTCGGTTTCTTATTTCTTAACAACCCCTAAGCTTTTTAAAGCAACCCCAGCCTGTTGAGATCGTCGACTGGCTCGCGGAACGAGCACGACCCGAAGGCGATCGCCAACCGCCGCGCCTGCGCGAGCTGCGCGTTGATCAGCCGGCGACCGCGCGAGCCCACGCCGTGATCGTCGAACTGAAATGCGGCCGGGTCGCGTTCCTGCAAGACATCGCGGGCCTCGCCCGGCGGCAGACCAGCCTGAAGAAACGCGGCGGTCAGAAACAGGTTCAGGTAGCCATACATTATACCCTGGGCGCTATTTGGCGCGTAGGTGAGCGGGTAGACCGCGCGGATTGGGTGGTGCAAACCTGCGGTGGCCTTGAACGGCAGCTAGACATGCCGCGACAAACCGCAGCAGATCGGCGGCGGGTGGGAATAGCGCGCTCAACCGCCACGCCGCCGCCGCGGCATGGCGCTGCAGTACCCGTTCGGCGGTGGGCTCGAACTCGGCCAAGCGCGCGATCGGCACGATCAGGCGAGCGAGCATCCAGCTGTTCGGATCCTCGCGATACAGCGCACAGTTGGCGACGGCCTGTTCCATTTCCAGCCCCGCCGGAGGGAATAGGCCGGCATAGTCGACGATCTCCGCAAGCAGGATGCGTATGGATTGCTTCAGCATAACGTACCTACTATTTCACTTGATCTATACGTCGCCATTCGGTAGTGCCTAGTGCGTAGGAATGCCAACTACGCACTACACGCTACGGGCTAATAAAAGATTGTTACCCATTCCCTGTGCTACCTTACCAATCTCGGTACTACTACAATCTGCCAGTAGTATACTGCTGCGCAGCGTAGAGGCAAATATACGAAGAAGAATGATCCATGTTTTGTGCATGACCGAGCCTGCGCGGGCGTGGTATTGGGACCGTTTCTTGAAATCATAGTGTTTGTTGTGTTTTATGGCGTTCTGTTGCATAAACCTGCCACTTCTGATATACTTCGCGTAAGCACATCGGTTCTACAATTACCGCGAGCCGCTTGATGCATCTGGTCGAACAACATCGAATTAATCGACACGATCCGCGTTTTGCCGCGATCGATGCTGCCGCATTCGCCTCGAAGAATCTCTACAACGCGACCAACTATGTGGTGCGCCAAGCCTACATCCTTCGTGCTGAACGCATCCGCTATTCGGCATTGGCTCGCCACATGCAAGCAACCGCGCCATACCGCGCCTTGCCCGCCAAGGTCGCTCAATGGGTGCTCAAACAGGTCTGTGCGGCCTGGGACAGCTACTTCGCGGCATTGTCCGCGTGGAAGGCTGACCCGTCGCGCTTTCTCGGACGCCCGCGGGTCCCGAAATACCTCCACAAGCACGGCCGTAACCTGCTGACCTATACACTACAAGCGATCAGCCGTCCGCCGCTGCGACAAGGCATCGTTCAGCCCTCTGGTTTGCCCATCCAAGTGCCAACCCAGCAGACCACCGTGCAGCAGGTGCGGATCGTGCCGCATGGCACCCACTACAGCGTGGAGGTCATCTACGACCAGTCGATCACCCCCGCTCTGCTCGATCCCGCGCTCGCGGCGGCCGTCGATATTGGGATCAATAACCTTGCGGCGCTAACTTCAAATCTGCCTGGCTTTGTGCCACGGCTGATTAACGGGCGTCCGCTCAAGGCGTTGAATCAGTTGTACAACAAGCGCCGCGCGCAGCTCCAGGCGCGCCTCCCACAGGGCCAGCACACCAGCCGCCGGCTGGAGGCGCTCACCGACAAGCGCAACCGCCGGATGAGTGACTACCTCCACAACGCCAGCCATGCCATCATTGCGCTGCTGGTGCAACATCGTATCGGCACGCTTATCATCGGTCACAACCCCAATTGGAAGCAGCGAGTCAACCTGGGGCGGCAAACCAACCAGACTTTCGTGTTCATTCCGCACGCCCGCTTCATCGCGATGCTCACCTACAAGGCGGAGTTGGTCGGTATCCACGTAATCGTGCGCGAGGAGGCTCATACCAGCAAGGTTTCGTTTTTCGACCATGAGAGGATCGAGCATCACGAACGGTATCAAGGGCGGCGTGTCCGCCGCGGGCTGTTCCGCACTGCGAGTGGCGGCTTGCTCAATGCCGACGTGAACGCGGCCTATAACATCCTGGTCAAAGCAGCGCCCGAAGCGTTTGGGTTAGGGCGTCGCGGCTGTGTAGTCCAGCCGGTGTGGCTGGAGTTGCCTAATCGCACCTCCCGCGGCACGAATCCTGCCCTGGTGTCATAATACGCTAGCTGTAGGGATACTATACGCCTTGCTACGAAATCGCCATCGAGCGTTTGGACTGTTAAAAAGGTGTGACTATGGAGAATCCGAAACTGACTTCTGATCGCGCTGAACGAATCATCAACACCCTGCGCGATAACCCCGGCGTGGAGATGACGCTCGGCGACATTGCCGACGCAACCGGAATACCAATCGCCGATCTGGGTGCCTATCTAGAGGATCTAACCGATCGCGATATGCTGCTGAGGCGCACCACCGACGACGGCTTCGACGTGTATACCTTCCCGGTCGCTTTCCAGCGCGGCTCGACTGGCGTGGATGAGCGCTAGTTCAGCTTACCCGGTGGCCCGCGCAATCACATCCTCGACGCCCATGCCGTAGATTTGTGGAGGCGTCACGCCCATGAGCGTTAAGTAGACCGCCAGCTGGCTGCGGTGATGCACTTCATGCTCCACCATCGCCATCAGCCAGCGCCACACCTTGATCGGCGGTCCCTCGCCGAGGGCGGGCCGCAGCTGCGATAACTCGCCGTCCGGTACCTGGCGTAAGCGTTCCATTGCACGTGCGTGGCCCGCTTCGAGTTCTGCGAGCATCGCCTGCACTGTCGCGGCTGGGTCGCGGGTATGCCCAGGATACTGCCATCGGCCCGCCACGATCAGGCCGACATACATCTGCTCGGCCGCTGCGATGTGGCGAACAATATCTCCACAGGTCAACTCCACCGGCGCAGGCCGCCACTCGAACTGATCTTCCGGAATGGTGTGAATGTAGTTCAGAGTTCGGCGCCGGATACTCTCGAAATAGCTGATGAAGCTGGTTACATCTTGAATCATTGTCAGCACTCTTGCAATCTGCAATCTGCAATTGCATTAGGGCGTCGCGACGGCGCGTGGTGCCGGCGGAGCGATCGCGGCCTGGCGCAGCGTGGCCAGCAAGAACGCGTCGATCTGGCCATCGCGCAGCACGGCCGCGACATCGGGCACGCGCGCGCCGGTGCGTGGGTCGCGCACAGCCCGGTGGCGGCCCTGGCTGTTGTACACCCGCGCGACCGCGTCGGTCTCGAGGTCGCCGCTCGCGCCGCTGAGTGCCAACCGAACTAGCGCGGCATACAGCGCGGTCGGATCGTCGCCGTCGGGCATGTCGGTGGCCGGCAGCACGGTGACGCGCGCCAGATCGCGCTGGCGATCTTCGGCCGGCCCACTCAGCAGCTTGTGCAGCCCGGCCTCGCCGCGCAGAAACTCGTAGACGTTGCTGCCGCGCACGTACAGCGCTGGCGCGGCAGAGCTGGCCGGCCGGCCGTCTCGACCGCGCCGATCGCCCTCGCCGTGCGGGTCGATCACCGTGTATTCGTAGCCCTTGCGCGCGGCCCAGGCGGTGTACATCGCCAGCAGCTGTGCGGCCCACTCGTCGCTATTGCGGCCGAGCGGCGCAATCTTGAGCAGCGCCTGGTCGTGGCCTTCGCCCGCACCCGCACCGGCCAGCTCCATTTGGAGATAGGCAAACTCGGCCTCCAGCCGCTCGGCATCGCGGGCCAGCTCGGGAATGCCGCGCCGGTCGCGCCGCACGCGGATCTGGCGGCCCTTCTCTTCGAGGTACTCAGCGCGCTCGTACAAGTCGTCGAAGCGCTTCAGCACGCGCTCCAAATGATACACGCGGCTCAGCACTTCGCGCGCCGCGGCGGGCGCGTCCCAGAAGGTCGGCTCGACCGTGCGCCGCAGCAGCGCCGAAACCTCGCGGCGCAGCCCTTTCACCACCGGGCCGGCCGATTCGTCGGCGGCGCGCTCGCGCAGCTCGCGGATTGCGCGCAGCAGCGCGGCCAGGTCGGTCTCGAGCCGCCGGTCGGGTGCGGCTGGCTGGGCGCTGGCTTGCGGCTGCAAAGCCTCGGCTGGCTCCTCGGGAATATCGAGCGAGAGCAGGCCGAGCTGAATCTGGCCATCACGCACGCCGAAGCGCAGCAGGTGGCCCGCGCCGGGATCGCGCTCGACCACCAGGCGCGCCAGCGGCAGGATGACCATGCGCTCGATCTCGCGCTGAAGCGGCCGCGCGCCATAGAGCGGGTGAAAGCCCTGCGCCAACAGCCGCTCGATCACCGCATCGTCCATCTCGACCAGCAGATTGCGCCGCACGACCCCTTCGCGCATCAGCAGCTTGCCAAGCTCGCGCCGGGTGATCAGCCGCATTGCGTCGAGCGTGAGCGGGCGAAACGTGACGATCCGGTCGATCCGGTTGAAGAACTCCGGCCGGAAGAACTGCTCGGCCTGCTTGGTGAAGTGCACGCGCAGGCGCTCGTCGCTGGCGGCCTGCGCGTCGCGCCCGGTCGCGCCGAAACCGATATCGTGCATCTCGCGACGGCTGGCGCCCAGGTTCGAGGTCATAATGATGATCGCGTTGCGGAAATCGGCAGTACGGCCGCTCGCGTCGGTCAGCCGGCCCTCGCCCAGCACGCCCAGCAGCGCGTCGAACACCTCGCGATGGGCCTTTTCCAGCTCATCGAACAGCACCACACAGAACGGCTGCTCGCGCACCCGGCGGGTCAGCTCGCCCTCGCTATCGGTTTTCCATGCGGTGCCGATCAGCCGGGGCAGCGCGTCGGCCGCAGCATACTCGCTCATATCGAAGCGAATCATGCGGTCGCGGCTGCCGAACAGGAACTCGGCCAGCACCTTGGCGAGCTCGGTCTTGCCCACGCCGGTCGGCCCGACGAAGAAGAAGCTGCCGAGCGGCTTATTCGGGTCGTTCAGGCTGGCCTTGATCACCGTGATCAGGTCGACCATCGCCCCGACGGCGTCGGGCTGGCCGAGCAGGCGCTCCTCGAAGTAGCCGCGCACCTCGGGCACGCGCATCGCCAATTCATCAGAAACGATCAACGCTGGCAGGCCAGTCGCGCGCGTGAAACTCGCGATCGCATCGTTGCGGCTGAGCGTACGCAGCACCGCGCTGCGCTCCTGGCCGGGCAGCGCGTCGCGCACCATTTCCGCCAGGAAGCGCACCGCTTTGCCAGGGAATGCGCGGTAGGGCATGAAACGACGAGTCAAGTTCAGTGCCGCCGTCGTCGCGGCCGGGTGAATGCTGACATTGCGCGCGGCCTCCAGTCGGCGCGCCGTGGCATGGACGATCGCCAGCGTGTCGGCCTCGTCGGTCTCGCTCACGTCGATGCGGCGAAAGGCGTTCATAAAGCTCGGCTCAACCTTCAGACCGGCGTCGAAGCCTTCCTGGGCGCACTCGCAGATGATCGTAAGTTCACCGCTCTCCATGTATGGGCGCAGAAAGCGACCCATGTTGTTGTCGCTGCCGCTCCAGCGCCCGGCATCGAGAATCTCGTTCGGATCGGCCATATACAAAATCTGGCGGCCCTTGCGCACCTGGCCGATCAGCTTATGAGTGCGGCCCTGCCACTCGCCGGTATACTTCATGCCGGCGATCAGATTGTTGGCGGTCACGAACCAAACCTCGCGGCCTTTGAGCGTGGCCGGCACATTCCCGGCGCGGATACGCTCGACCAACTCGTGCAGTATTGCCGTCTTGCCCACATCGGCGCGGCCAACCAGAATCACGCTGTTCAGGCGATCGGCCGCCAGCGTGGTAATCAGCTGCTCGACCAGCGCCTCGCGGCGATCGGCGTGGCCGAGACGCCCGCGCGCGGCCTGCTCGGTCAGATTCAGGCCGCACAGCGCCAGCACATTTTCCTGGTTATGCGTGTTGGCGAGCTCGGCGTCGGGCTCGGCCACTTCAGGCACTGTGATGATGAGCACCTCCAGCGCCTCTGGCCCGTCCAGGTCGGCCTCGACGATCGCCGGCGACTTCCACTTGCGCATATGGTGCAGCAGCGCGGCGCGGGTCTGCTCCTCGAGCTGGGCCGGATCGTTCACCACCAGGTGAAAGCCCTCGATCCGCGGCGCGGTGACTATGATGTAGCGCGCATTGCGGGCCACCTGCGTATTGGTGACCAGCACATTGACGGTGATCGGGATGGGCGTCTGCGGGCCTTTGCCCTTCGGCGCAACCTCGAGCGCGACTGGGCGCAGCTCCTGGTGCTCCTGGAACATCAGCTTGTCCCAGCCGCGCCGACCGACATCCTTCAGGTGCTCGGCCAGTTGATTCTGAATATCTTGCAGCGCCGCATCTCGCGTCTCGGCATACGCCGAGATCGAGGGCGCCGCCGGCACCAGCATGGTCCAGGCGCCATAACTATGCTGCTGCACAAAAAGACGAAATCGCATCTGCATAGGGTGGAGTATAGCGAGAAGGGCGCGGGGCGTCAACCGCGAGTCATTCGCCTTAACACTGTACCACAATAGACACCAAATAGACACCTTCTCATATCTATCTTTTCCCGGTTAACGGATTATAATCGGGTCGTGAATACTGGAGCATCTGAATAGGTACACGTTCATACAGATCAGGCTATGAAGGGCGAAGAAACCGCTGCGGAGCGCGACATCCACATGCGACGGAACCAGGCATTGCCGCAATCACGTCACAAGGTTAGCAGGCTGCCACGCGCCAGACTCAGGCTGCAACAGCTTTGGCCAACAGCCGCCACATTGCGAACTAAAACACTAGTGATTCTCACAGCCACGCTGGCTGGCCTGCTGGTGATCGTGTACATCCCATTGCGCTTCATCCTGCTCGAGAGCTTTATCGCGCTGGAACAGCAGAGCATCCAGCAGAACGTCGCGCGCGCGATGAACGCAGTCTCCGATGACATCGCAACACTCGACCGGACAACGCTCGACTACGCCGGCTGGGACGATACCTACGCATTCATGGCCGATCGAAACCAGGAATACCTTGAAAATTATGTCGATACCACTTTCAGTTCCAACCAGCTGAACTTAGTGCTGATCGTGAACAACGACGGCCAGAGCATCTTCGCCAAGGCCTTCGACCTGAGCACACAGCACGCGATCGCACCCCCGGAACGCCTGCTCACGTTCCATCCCGATGATCGGCTCCTGCGCCACTCCGACGCGCAGGGCAGCATCACGGGAGTGATTGTGCTGCCCGAAGGCCCGATGCTCGTCGCAGCGCGCCCGATTCTAACCAGCAGTTACGCCGGCCCGGCCCGCGGAACGCTGATCATGGGCCGGGCGCTCGACGCTGCCGAGATCCAGCACCTGGCGGAAACGACTCGCCTTTCGCTGAGCATCTACTCTTTCACTGATCCGCAGCTCCCCGACGATGTTCGCTCAGCGCGCGAGCGCCTGGTGCAGGACACATCGACCGATGTGCGCGCGCTGAGCGAGCAGGCGATCGCCGGCTACACTTCGATCAAGGATGTCTATGACAATCCGGCGCTGGTCGTGCGAGTCCAATTGACGCGCAGAATCTACCAGCAGGGACAGACCAGCATCCGCTATTTCGCCCTGTCGCTGCTGGTGGCCGGGCTTGTGTTCGGTATCGTGGTGGTGGCGCTGTTCGAGCGAGCCGTACTCTCGCGGATGGCGCGGCTCGAAGGTGATGCGCGCCATATTGGCGCGAGCGGTGACCAATCGGCACGTGTCTCTGTGCAGGGTACTGATGAACTAGCCCGGCTGGCCAGCGGAGTCAACGGCATGCTCGACGCGCTGGAGCGAGCGCAGCAAGACCGCCGGGAGGCCGAAGAGGAACGCGCCCGCATCCAGGAAGAGTTCATCCGTGCCCGCGAGCACATGGTTCAGATGGCAGTCCATGATCTGAAAAATCCGCTGACGGCGATTTCCGGGTTCCTCCAGGCGCTGCGTGCGACAGAGCTGAAGCCGGAACAGCTCATGTTGGCCGAAGGCGCATCTGGTAGCACGGCCAGCATGTCGAGCCTCGTCGAGACGTTTCTCGGTGTCGCCCAACTGCAAGAGGGCCGGCTTTCGATCCACACGGAGTCGTGCGACATCGTTGCGCTGTTCAAGGGATGCGCCCGCGAGTTGTCTATCTGGGCCGAGGAAGACCACAAGCAGATCGCGATTGCGGTTTCCGAGCCCTTCCCCAACCTGCTTGTGGACACCGGCCTGATGCGGCGGATCATATTGAACCTGTTGTCGAATGCGATCAAGCATACGTCAGCCGGAACGTCGATCACACTCGGCGCTGACATTGCCGATGGCCACGCGCGGCTGTGGGTGCAAGATACCGGCGCGGGCATTTCGGCAGACATGCAGAGCCGGCTCTTCGAGCGCTTCAGCACCGAACACCGACCACAGCAGCGCCAGAGCAGCACCGGCCTGGGGCTCGCGTTCTGCAAGCTCGCGGCTGAAGCACATGGGGGCACGATCGAACTGGACAGCGGGCCAGGACAGGGGACCAAGTTCATCGTCGTGCTGCCGCTCCAGGGCAACCCCGCCCCGACTGTGGAATAGTGGTATCATGTAGCCTGCACAATCCTCAGGAGCACCTACATGATAATCGACAATACGCTCAAGACCGATATCTCGCCGGCTTACCGCGCCGCGCTTGAGGGCGCCGCACTGCACGACGAGGCCCCCTCCGGCCGGATCTTTCTGCGTGGGCGCGACCGAGCGGCGCTGCTGCACCGGCTTTCGACCAACGACATTGAACGGCTGCTGCCAGGCCAGGGCGCGCGCACGGTGCTGACGACGCCGATCGGGCGAATTATCGACCTGCTGACGGTCCATGCGCTCGACGACGGGCTGCTACTCGTCACCGGGCCGGGCCAGGGCGGCCCGGTCTGGAGTCATCTGAAGAAAAATATCTTCTTCAACGATCAGGCCACGCTGGAGGCGGCCGGGCGCTCGCATGGCCAGTTCGCGCTCTATGGCCCTTCCGCCGCGCCCTTGCTTGCCGAGCTGGCCGGCGCGGCGCTGGATGAGCTGCCGCTGCACCATACAGCAACCGTCGAGCTGGCCGGCGGGCCGGTGTTGGTCGCCGCGCGCCCGCCGATCGGCGGGCCAAGCTTCACGCTGTATCCACCGGCCGACCGGCTTGAAGCGGTAGGCGGCGCGTTGGCCGCGGCAGGCGCCATGCCGCTCGACGATACCACGTTCGATGTACTACGCATCGAGCAGGGCTACGCCGCAACCGGGCACGAGCTGAGCCAGGAATACATCCCGCTGGAAACCGGCCTGCTCGACGCGGTCAGCTTCACCAAAGGGTGTTACGTGGGCCAGGAGATCATCGCACGGATGGAAAGCCGCGGCCGGTTGGCCAAGCAGCTGCGCGGGCTGCGCTTGAAGACTGACCCTTCGGCGCCGCGGTTCCCGAGCTCGACGAGGGGCAGGGCAGGCGATCGACGACCAACGACCGACGATCAGCCGGTGGTCGGTGGTCGGTGGTCGGTGGTCGCTCCAGCCAAGCTTGAAGTTGAAGGTAAGGACGCCGGCGACCTGACGAGCGTTGCGCCTTCGCCGCGCTTCGGCCCGATCGCGCTGGCCTATGTACGCACCGCTCACGCCGAGCCCGGCGGCACCGTCGGCATCGCCGGCAGCGACGTGCGCGGCGAGGTGGTCGAGCTGCCGTTCTGATGCAAATGCAGCATTATGATGCAGCCGTTGAACGCTCCAGTTATACCTGCACGCTTCTGGGAACGCGCCAATACACACCATTTTCGCGTTGCATCAGCTTGTTGCCGATTAGTTCTCGCCGTAACGTCGCCGTATCGGGATGGTAGCGCTTAATAATCGCGTTGACTTCTGCCTCGGGATAGCGAACGCCTTCTTCATATTGGGTAGCCAGCCAGTTGAGAATGACATCTCGTTTCTTGCGCGTCTCAGGGATTTTGGTCAATTGATCGCCGATAAGATAGGTTTGCAACACCTTACGCTCCCATGGTTCGCCAACCACACTCTCCGCAATTGAGGCGACCTGTTCTGGCGTGAAGAGATCTTGGTTGAGGCGTTGCAGTGTCTCGCGTTTGAGACGGTAGCGATGGGTTGTTCCCTCAGCCCGCATCTGCACGAGATCAAGCTCCTGCAGCTTGGATAAATGGTGTGAGACGGTTGGCTCCTTGAGATCCAGGAGTTCGGCAAGCTCGCCAACGCTATACTCACGGTCGGCCAACAGACCAAGCATTTTGAGCCGGCTTTCGTGTGCGAGCGCCTTCAGGAACTGTAACAAGGTTTGAAAGGCTTGGGGTTCCATGGGACATTCCTTCGATTAACATCTAATTCGATACTCGTCTAATGAGAAGTATATCAAAGAATAGAATGGAATGCAAGATCTTTGTGACCACTCGCAAAGGATATGAGGCATGACCAACGAAAAGGCGCATCCAGTTGCTGCCAAGGCCAATCTCGACAGATTGACAGCCTCTTTCTTTCGAGCTGTCTCGTTCGAGCAAGGAGAGCAGCCGCCGTATGGCGAGCTGTATAACCTGTTCATCGAACGCGGGCTCCTGATCAAGAACAGCGTAGCGACACCCGAGGTCTCCAGTGTCAGCCAGTTCATCGAACCGCGCGAGAAACTGGTCAATTCGGGCGAGCTGACGTCTTTCAAGGAAATCGAGCTTGCCGAGATCACCGAGATATTCGGAAACGTGGCGCATCGCTTCAGCACGTACGAGAAGTCCGGCACGATGAATGGCACGCCGTTTAGTGCGAGAGGCATCATCTCAACGCAGTTCATCGTGACACCGGGCGGTTGGAAGATCAGCGCTATGGCCTGGGACGACGAGCGGCCAGGGCTCACAATCCCCGATCGCTATGCGCCGGCCAAGCCAAGTGCATAGCAAGCTTCGCTTCGGCAGCATGATACCGATGTTGACTAGTGGAGTCAGGCTTCAGCCGGATTGTTGGCAACCACACTCGGCTAAAAGCCCGGCTCCGAAAACCCGTGAGGATTTCTGTGGTCGACCACTAGAGCGTCGGTCAAGTATTAATCTCACGCAAAGCCGCCAAGCTCGCGAAGGCATCAGAAAGCGTTTTCTTTGCGTCGCCGGGCACCCACACCGGGTACCCTTTGGGTGAGGGTACCCGGTGTGGGCACCCGGCGGCTTTGCGTGAGCGAATCTGGGATACCTGACCGGGACTCTAGGCCGGCTTGAAGAGATCGAGCGGCAGCTCCACACCGCGCTGCCGTAGTAGTGTCAGGAACGCCGGCAGCTGGCCGGTGGCGCTGAAGCGACCGTTGTCGTGCTGCTCGGCATCGCGCGGCCCCTCGACAAACGAAAACAGATCTTGCAGCACGATCACCTCGCGCTCCATGCGCTGCACCTCGGCGATCTGCGTCAGGCGGCGGCGGCCATCGGCCAAGCGTGTGACTTGAATGATCAGGTTGAGCGCACTGGCGACTTGCTCGCGCAGATTGATCAGTGGAATCGATGGGTTGGACGAGGTGGCCATGATCTCCAGCCGCGCCAACGCGTCGCGCGGGCTGCTGGCGTGGATCGTGGCCATGCTGCCGTCGTGGCCATTGTTGATCGCCTGGATCAGCGGCCATACTTCGGCGCCGCGCAGCTCGCCGATGATCAAGCGCTCGGGGTACATCCGCAGCGCCTGCAGCACGAGATCGCGCAGCGTGATCGCACCGCGCCCCTCAAGGTTCGGCGGGCGCGTCTCCAATCGCACCACTCGGCGCTGTTTCAACACCAGCTCGTTGGTCTCCTCGACGGTGATGATCCGCTCGTCGGCAGGGATCATCTCGCAAAGCAAATTCATGTAGGTCGTCTTGCCCGAGGCGCTATTGCCCGCGAGCAAGATATTCATGCGCCCAGCCACGCAGCCGCGCAAAAATGTGACGATCGCTTCGTTCCAGGAGCCCAGGCGTACTAGGTCGTCGGCATTGAGCGTATTCTTTCTGGCTTTGCTGATCACCAGCGCCGGGCCATCGAGGGCGATCGGCGAACAGACCGCGCTGATCCGCGAGCTGTCGAACAGGCGCGCCTCGAGCAGCGGATGTGACTCGTCGAAGCGATGACCGAGCGACGCGGCAAGCGCCCGAATCACTTCGACAAGCTGCTGCTCGTCGTCGAAGCGGGCGTCGAGATCCTCGAGCTTGCCGTCGCGCACGATCGAGATCCGGCCGGGGCCATCCACAAAGATCTCGGTGATCTGCGGGTCGGCCAACAGCGGCTCCAGCGGCCCAACGTTTGGCGCGATAACATATTGGTCGTTCATGGCGATCCTCCGTGCTTATCTGGGCGCTCGATGCGCCCAATTTGATGTGCCTATCGTCGCAGATCGGCGGGGTGTGCAGAACCGGCAAATGACCAGATCACACCTGGTTATTTAACCAGGATCGCCAGGCCGGCGCACCCAGCCATGGCGCTGCGCGGCGAGCACGGCCTCGGTGCGCGAGGCCACGCCGAGCTTAGAATAAAGGTTATCGAGGTGGAAGTTGATCGTGCGCGGGCTCACGCCGAGCGCGGCGGCGATCGCTTTATTACTCAGCCCCTCGGCCAGCCGCCGGAGCACCTCCAACTCGCGCGGCGTCATCTCGGCCGGTGGCGCGACGGCAACAGCGGCAACCAGCTGCAAGCCGCCATGCGGGCCTACGCCGGTCGCAATGCTGCCCCCGAGCTGCTCGATCCGCCGCCGCGCGCCGAGCAGTGTGTCGAGGCCAAGATCGGCATCGCCATCATCGGTGAGCGTAACGACTAGGCGCTCATCGCGGCGCTCGAGGCGGATGGAGATTTGCGTAGACCGCGCATGCACAATCGCGCGCTCGATCGCATCTTGGGCCAGCCGAAACAGCGCTAACTCAACGGGACGGGAGGGACGGTCGCGCAGTCGCTCGGCCATGAGGCCAACCTGAAGACCATGAGTCCGGCGCGCTTGGCTTGCCAGCATATCTAGGGCCGGCTCCAGCCCCAGCTCATCCAGCACAATCGGGCGCAACGACTCCTCGAGATCGCGCGCCTGTTGGAGCACCTGGCGCGCCAGGCTGCCCAACACCGCCAACGCTAGGCGGGTCGGCTGGTGCGCGCCGAGGGTTTGCTCGTAGGCGTTCGTCTGCGCGAGCAATAGATTCAGCGGCTCGACCACGCCGCTCTGCAGCAGCCGGGCCAGCCGGCGGCGCTCGGCCTCGGCGTGATCCGCCGATAGTATGTCATCATCTTGCGGCGCAAGATTCTGCGGGCGCTGGTTTTCGGGCATCACCACCTCTGCTGATGAGATGCGTGTATCGGCTCATTATATGCGTGTTTTCGCGTGGTATTATTTCATCGTGGCAGCATGCGGTTGTGGGCGCCAACCTGCCGCCAATCGCCACGACAGCCGGCATCTTGTGAGCAGAGGAGCCGCACAATGAAACGTTCTTTCACCATCATACTCCTGGCGCTGATGGTGATCGCGGCAATGCCAAATAGTGCTGTGGCCGGCGAGCCCCAGCGCACATCATTGCGCATTGGTGAAGGCTGCAGGTGCTGGCACACAACTTGCCTGTATGTATGGCGGTGCGAGCGGCTCGTATGCTGATACCTTGTCTGATGGCTGATCAAGAGAGGGCCTATGGATGCGGCTAGCACCGACCGACGAATCGCAGTCGTCATGATTACGCACAACCGGCGCGCAGAAGTGCTGCGATCGCTGAGGCACTTCAGCAGCATGCCAGAGCAGCCGCGGATTGTGCTGGTCGACAACGGCTCGACCGACGATACGGCCTCTGCCGTGGCGCGGCAATTCCCGCAAGTCGAAATTCTCGATGCGGGCGGCAATATTGGTGCGGCCGGGCGTACGCTGGGCGTGCGCCATGTCGATACGCCGTACGTCGCTTTGTGCGACGACGACACCTGGTGGAATCCTGGAGATCTTGGCCGCGCGGCCGACCTAATGGACGCTCACCCACGCCTGGCGATCATCACCGCGCGCGTGCTGATCGGCCCCGAGGAGCGCCCCGACCCGGCGTGCCGGATCATGGAGCAGAGCCCACTACCCCGCCAGCCAGGCATGCCCGGCCCATCGCTGCTAGGCTTCTTGGCGGGCGCCTCGGTAGTGCGCCGCTCGGCGTTCCTGGAGGCCGGCGGCTTCGCGCCGCACCTGTTCATCGGCGGCGAGGAAGAACTGCTGGCCACCGACCTGGCCGCCGCCGGCTGGTGGCTGTGCTACGTACCTGAGTTAACCGTCCATCACTATCCGTCGCGGCAGCGCGATCGACCCGCCCGCCGGTCGCAATTGGTGCGTAACGGGCTGTGGTTTGCCTGGATGCGCCGGCCGCTGGCTGGTGCGCTGCGGCGCACACTCGCGTTGGCGCATGCAGCAACACGCGATCAGGACGCGCTGCATGGGTTCGCCAGCGCGCTGCCCGGTCTCCCATGGGCGTTGAGCCAACGGCGCGTGGTACCGCCCGAGATCGAGCGCGGCCTGCGCCAGATCGAGCTACATGGTTGAGCGCCACGCAATCAGTATCGTGCAATGTTCTTTGATCTCGATATCAAAGGCGACCGATTGCCGCCGAAAACTGTCTGCCTGACCTACGACGACGGCCCGGGCGAAATCGACAGGCCGGGGCCAGGGCCACGTACCAGCGCGCTGGGGCGCTATTTATTCGAGCAAGGCATCGCGGCAACGTTTTTCGTGCTCGGGCGCCATGTCGAAGCGCATCCGGGCCTGCTCCCGCAGTTACACAGCTGGGGGCATCTGATCGGCAACCATACCTATAGCCATCCCGGCCTGGTGGCGCTGGCAGTCGACGGCGGCGACGTCGTCGGCGAGATCGCCAAGACCGACGCGCTGATCCGCGCCGCTGTATCGGGCCCGGTCACGTTTCTGCGCGCGCCGTACGGCAACTGGCGTGAAAAGGTTGCGCCCGGATCCGACACCGATAAACGCACCTCGATCGTCGCCGAGATTTTGAACCGCAGCGGTCGCTTCCCGCACTACGTCGGCCCGATCAACTGGGACATCTCGTCGCTCGACTGGGAGTTCTGGGAGCGCGGCGACCCAGCCGAGCGCTGCGCGGCAGCGCTGCTGGAGAAGGTCGAGCGGATCGGCCGCGGTATCATTCTGATGCACGACAGCTCCGACGACCCGGCGATAGGGGCTAACAATCGCACCGCCGAGGTGACGCAGCTGCTCGTCGTGGCGCTGAAGCAGCGCGGCTACCGCTTCGTGCGCCTCGACCAGATCCCGCAGGTGCAGTCGGCCATGCGCATCGCGAACTGATCGCCTTGCAATCGCTGGCAGGCCACTTCCTGGTGCGCGCCGACGATGATATCATTGGCGTTGGCCGGATCTGCTGACGACAACATAGCTAGATCGACTCCACCTCCCAAACGATCTTGTGGAATACCGGAACGACGCGGAGCGGACTACAACGCCCTGTCGGCTGAGGTCGCCATAAAGCGTATATAGTCTGTTCTTCGTAGGATGAAACGCTCAGATGTATTGCATTATCTGGCATAATCTTGTAAAATGCTGATATACAAGATACGAGGAGATATCCTATGCAAACAGCGGTGACGAAACGAGGACAAACCGTCATCCCGGCCGCCATTCGGAAACGCTATCACATTGAGGATGGTGATTCATTGGTCTGGCTCGACGATGGAGCAAGTATTCGGGTTGTGCCGATCGCCCGAGACCCGATTCAGGCCCTGCGAGGCAGCGGGCGTGGTGAGCACTTGGTGGAAGCATTACTGGCGGTCCGCGCGGAGGACCGTACTCATGACTCCTAAGCCGATCCTGTTGGATACCTCCGCTCTCTTGACACTCATCGAAGACGAGGCCGGGGCGGCGCGGGTGGAGCAGGTGTTACGCGATGGGGCAGCGATCATCGTGTGGACGAGTCTTTTGGAAGTGGTGTATGTGACGCAACAAGAACGTGGGGTATCGGAGGCGGAGCGGCGTTATGCCTTGTTGAAGGTATTGCCGGTCACATTGCTTTGGACCATGGACGAACCGATTCTCTTAATCGCTGCGCGCTTCAAAGCGACTTATCGGGTCTCGTTTGCCGATGCGATCATTGCGGCGTATGCCGCGTACCATCAAGCAATTCTCCTGCATAAAGATCCCCAATTCGAGGCCTTGGCCAACGCGGTGGATGTCGAAGCGTTGCCATATAAAACGGCCAGAACGTAACATATCGCCGCGCGGAGGTCAAGGACTGGAGACTAAACACTCGTCTCCAGTCCTTGATCTCCTAGCCGAAAAACCGTGCCGATCAAGTGCTCCGACGCTTATTTGTCGACATTGTCCTTATCGTAGACGGTAAACGGTCCCATGACGATCCGCAGGCCCTTATCGCGGGTCGGGTCCTTCTCGATCGTGTAGGTGCCCAGCCGCCCGGCCTCGAATGTCTCGCCGGCCTCGCCCTTGATTGTGCCGGTCGACAAGAGGTAGGTCACATAATATGTGAGATACCCCAGGTCCTTGAAGCTCCAGAGTGCGAACTGGGGCGCGCAACCGTTCTTGGTATAGCTGGCCATCTCGGCCGGTAAGCCCAACCCCGACACCTTGACCTTGTCGCACAAGCCCTCGTCCTGCATCGCCTTGGCCGCCGCAGCGATCCCTACCGTCGTCGGCGCCATTATCAGCTTCATGTCCGGGTACTTGTCGACCAGCGCCAGCGCCTGCTTATAGCTCGTCTCGCTCTGGTCGTTGCCATACACCACGTCCAGCAACTCCAGCTTGCTGTACTTGGCGTCCTTCAAGGCATCCTTCATCGCCGCGATCCAGGCGTTCTGATTGGCCGCATCCGGCGAGGCCGACAGCACCGCGAACTTACCGCCATCCGCGCCCAGGATGTTCAGCGCCATATCGGCCATCACCGTGCCGGTCTCCTTGAAGTCGACCTGCGCCACGAAGATCGACTCGCCATCGGCCGAAGGGATGGGCGAGTCCCAGCTGACCACCTTGATGCCGGCGTCGGCGGCAGCCTTGGCGGCAGGCGCAATCTGGTCGCCAGCGTTGTTGGAGATCATCACGGCGTTGACGCCTTGGGTCTTAGCGGTGGTCACAATCTCGATCTGGCCAGCGACACTGTTCTCGGCGGTCGGACCGGTGAAGTTGAGCTTCTCGGGGTTCTGCAGCTCCTTAGCGGCTTCCTCGGCGCCGTCGTGCGCCTGGTCGAACACCGCGATACCCAAGAACTTGGGCAGCAGAATCATCTTTACCGCCTTGCCGGGCGTCGCCTTGACAGCGCTGCCTGCGGCCGGTGCGGAAGTGGCAGCGGCGGCCTCAGTCGGCGCCGCTGCTGCGGTCGGCTCCGCGGCCGGTGCGGAAGTGGCAGCGGCGGCCTCAGTCGGCGCCGCTGCTGCGGTCGGGGCTGGAGCCTCAGTCGGCGCGGCTGCCGGCGCGGCGGTCGGAGCCGGGGCCGTAGTGGGTGCGGCGGCCGGCGTGCCCCCGCAAGCGACGAGAATCAGCGTCGTGATAACCAGCAAACATGCCAGCTTCAAATACCTGCTCATAGAGCATTCCTTTCGTGTACGAAGTCGGAAAAGCGACTCATTTCGACGACGACCGGTTTGGACAAAGGCGCCACACGCTATGTGCTGTACCGCAGATCCCTCCTTTCTAAGCTACGGTGAATGTAGTGCGTAGTGCGTAGTTGTCACGATGTTACGACATCGAGGGCGCTATTTAAGGCATATCAACGGCTCAAATGCCGCACACGATGTCGTGATTATTGAGACGTAGTGCGTAGTGCATATGCGCCTCACACTACGCACTACGTTTGGCTCGCTTGTTGTTCGTGAATTCTTCAGAGCATATGTCACAGCTTGCCAAAACCGTACATTCCAATCTACAATCTGCAATCTGCAATTAAGATGTGTTCTGCGGCTGTGCCCAGCTCCGGCGGCTCCATGCGCCACGGATGCCGCGCGCCCAATTTGGGCCCAGCACCGACAGAATCAGTAGTGCGCCAATCACGCCCGTCTGGGTGTTGCCGGTGATATTGACCAACGACATGCCATTGCGCAGATTGAGAATGATCAGAATCGACAGCACTACGCCGGTGAGCGTGCCGGTGCCGCCAAAAATACTCACGCCACCGAGCAATACCATCGTTATTATGTCAAGCTCAAAGCCCTCGGCAGTATTACCGCGCACCGCCCCTAAGCGCGCCGCCAGCAGCAAGCCCGCCAGCGCGGCAACGAAGCCTGAAGCGACATACAGCAGCATCTTGACGCGCTGCACCTTCACCGCCGAGTAGCGCGCCACATCACGATTGTTGCCAATCACATACGTGTAGCGCCCGAACGCCGAGTACTGCAGCACTGTGACGGTCAACACAACCAGCAGAAAAAAGATCACTAGCGCGAGCGGAAACGGCCCAATCACTGGGTGCTGACCGAGCGTGTTGAACCATGCTGGAAAACCGCCGATCGAGCGATCGCCCAGCAGCACGCGCGCCAGCCCGCGATAGCCGATCAGCCCGGCCAGCGTGACCGCCAGCGACGGCAGGCCGACATACGCGATCCAGTAGCCATTGAACGCGCCACACGCCACCCCAACCAGCAGACTAATCAGAATCGCCGCCGGGAGCGGCACACCACGCTCGTGCAGCGCGGCCAGCGTACAGGCGGCCAGGCCCATTACCGACGCGACCGACAGATCGATCTCGCCGTTGATGATGATCGAGGTCATGATCAGCGCGACGATAATCTTCTCAATCGACAGTTGAAACAGGTTAATCTGGTTGTCCAGCCGCAGGTAGAACGGCGAACGGATCGTATTCATAATTATGATCACGATCAGAATCGCCAGCAGAAGTCCTTCCCAACTGCGCAACCGCTCCCAGATTCGCGCCATAGTGTACTTTTCCTTGTATTTATCATTTACACTTCTGTCGAATGCTGAATTAGACCGATTCAGTCTGAACAGGCTCAGGCGTGCGCAGCTTGGCCTCGTCGCGCGCCCAGAGCTGGCGCAGCCGGTTGATAATCACCGCGTCGGTAGCCACCGCCAGCAGAATCAGCAGGCCCATCGCCGCATCGCGCCAGAACTCGCTGATCTGCGGCCAGCGAATCAGGCTCTGTTCAAGGGTATTGATCAGAATCGTGCCGAGCAGCGCGCCGACAATCGTGCCCGACCCGCCAAAGATCGCCACGCCGCCGACCACCACTGCCGCGACCACTTGCAGTTCCATGCCCTGCGCGGCCACCACGGTGATCGTGCCGAAGCGGGCCAGGAACATAAAGCCGCCCAACCCCGCCAGCGCGCCACAGAGCACATAGGCGATCATCAAGGTGCGCTGCGCCGGCAGGCCGGCGATCCGCGCCGCCTCGGGGTTCGATCCGATCGCATATAGCCGGCGGCCAAAGCGCAGGTAGATCAGCGCCAGGTGGAACAGCAAAACGATCACCAGCGCGATCACCACCATCACCCGGATCTCGATCTGGCCGATCTTGAACAGATTTGCGCTGGAAAGGTCGACCAGCCACTTCGGCAGCGAATCGGTGGTGACCGTCTTGGCGCCGGAGTAATCGACCAGGATCGAGCGATAGATCGCCAGCGTGCCCAATGTCACGATGATCGCCGGCACATTGCCATAGGCCACCAGCAGGCCGTTGATCACACCCATCGCCGCGCCGATGCCAATCGCCAGCAACACTGCCACCAGCGGCGCCATGTCGTTATGCGCGGCCAGCTGCGTGCCAACAAAATACGCCGTGAAGCCGACGATCGAGCCGACCGACAGATCGATATTGCGCGTCAGCACAATCAGCGTCTGGCCGACCGCCACCACCGCCAAGATGGCCGCGCCGGTCGAGATGCGCGTGAAGGTGCGCCCGCTGTAGTAGCTGTCGATCTGCGAGCCAAAGAACACCACCGCCGCGAGAATCAATAACACTAAACTTAGTTCGCGAATCTGCTCAGGGCGAACGACACGCTTGATTGAGTTCATAGCATTGTCCATTGTCCATTGTTCGTTGTCCGTTGCCCGCCGTTCGTGGCCCGTGTTCATGGTCTGTAACAACTGAACACTAACGAATGCGGACTAACCACGGACCACGAACTACTAGCTACTGACAGTTGCCGCCTGGCCCATCGCGGCGGTCATCACGGTCTCTTGGGTGGCCTGAGCGCGGCTGAACACGCCCATCTGGCGGCCCTCGCGCATCACCAGAATGCGATCGCTCATCGCCAGCACCTCGGGCAGATCGGATGAGATCAAAATGATGCCCATGCCCTGGCCAGCCAATTCGTTGATAATCTGGTGCACCTCGGCCTTCGCGCCGACGTCGATCCCGCGGGTCGGCTCGTCGAGGATTAGCAATTGCGGCTTGGTGTTCAGCCACTTGCTCAGCATGACTTTCTGCTGGTTGCCGCCGGAGAGCTTACCGGCCTCGATCTGCACCGACGGCGCGCGGATCGCCAGGCGCTGGCGGTACTGCTCGGCGGCCGCCATCTCGGCGCCGCGCTTGATCAGCCCCAGCGCGGTCAGGTAGCGGCGTAGCATCGGCAGCGAGACGTTCGAGGCGATCGACATGGGCAACGACAAGCCAAGCTGGCGGCGATCCTCAGTGACATAGGCGATGCCCAGCTTCAGCGCCTGCTCGGGCGAGCGAATCTGCTGGGCCTTGCCCTGAAAGACGATCTCGCCCGCGTCGGCCGGCGCGATGCCAAATAGCGCGAGCCCCACGTCGGTGCGCCGTGCGCCGATCAGGCCGGCGAAGCCCAACACCTCGCCGCGATAGACGTCGAAGCTGACGTTTGAGAAGGTATTGGCTCGGCTCAGGTCGCGCACCGACAGCAGCAGATCGCCGCGCTCGGCGGCACGCTTGGCGAAGAACTCTTCGATTTTGCGGCCAACCATATCGCGGATCGCGCCATCGGGCGTCACCGCGCGCGCTGGCTTCGACGAAACCAGCTTGCCGTCGCGGAACACGGTGACGCGATCGGCCAGCGTGAACACCTCTTCCATGCGGTGGCTGATGAACAGGATCGCCACGCCCTGGTCGCGCAGCGTGCGCATCAGCTTGAATAGCTGGGCCGACTCGTGCGCCGAGAGCGAGGCGGTCGGCTCGTCCATAATCAGCACCCGCACCTTGAGCGAAATCGCCTTGGCAATCTCGACCGTCTGCTGGGCCGCCAAGGTCAGGCCGCGCGCCTGGGCCCGCACATCGAGCTTGACGTCGAGCTTGGCCAGAATGGCCTCGGCGTCGCGGTACAGTTTGCCCCAGTGCAGCACCGCGCCGACATCGCGGTGGGTGATGAAAATATTCTCGGCGACGTTCAAGTCGGGGAACACCATCGGCTCCTGGTAGATCGCGGCGATGCCATAGGCCTGCGCCTCGGTCGGGCTGCCGATCGCGAGTGGCTGGCCGTCGAGCAAGATCTCGCCCTGGTCTGGCTTATAGATGCCGGTCATGATCTTGATCAGCGTCGACTTGCCGGCGCCGTTCTCGCCTAACAGCGCATGGATCTCGCCCGGGTACAGCGCCAGCGAGACATCGTCAAGCGCCTGGGTGGCGTCGAAGCGCTTGGAGACATGTCGCATTTCGAGCACTGGCGTGAGATTTGTTGGTTCTGACACGGCTCACCTTACTAATGTAATTGCAAATTGCAAATTGCAGACCTGCCCTGAGCGAAGCCGAAGGGTTGCAGATTGTGTCTAGCTCATAGAACCTATACATCAGAACGAGATGGCTTTCTAATGCAATATGCCCCACTGCTTACTGGCTCCTGCATACTGCTTACTGCTATAATTCCTTGCGGCTAATCCAGGTGGAATACCTCCACCAGTTCCTCCATCATTTTGTCGGCATGCGTCCCGCCGACGCCCTCGAAGAACGGCGCCATGAAATCTTGCCACTTGGCGTTGATCGGCTCTTGGGCCATACCCGCCTGGGCGGCCTGCAGACTCTCGGGCGTCTCGAAATAGCCAAACAGCAGCCCGTCGTCGCGCATGAACAGCGAGTAGTTGTGCCAGCCGGTGCGGCTCAGCGCTTCGAGCATCTCGGGCCACACACGCTTGTGATGCTGTTTATATTCTTCGATCTTTTCCGGCTTGACCTTCAGCAGAAATCCAACTCGTTTCATGACATACTCCTTGTGGACGCGAATATTGCACCACCACGGATTAAAAAATCTCTCGTATCAACGTTTTTTCGTTCTGCGAACGAAAAACGTTGATACGAAGAACAAAAATCCATGTTTTGCCACTGACCGCGTAGGTCCTGTATGAGTTATGCTGATATCAACTCAAAACTCATAACTTCATCAAGGTCAGGTGGTAGCGCGGGTGCGCCGAGAAGGCGTGGCACTGCGAGCCATCGGGAAAGTCGACATTCCAGTTCTCCCAGGTAGTTGGGTAGCCCGCATCGGCCCAGCGCCCCCAGCGCCGCCGGATGATCTCGATCACCGCGTCAAGTCGCCCACCGCGCCGTAATGCTTCAAACACGTAATGATGCATGAATGGGCTGGCCAACACCATTCGCCCTGGGGCCGGCTCGTCGTTCGGATCGAGCGATCGCCCAGCGATCGCGTCCAGCAGCGCCGGCACGTCGTCGGGCTCCACCACACCAGCCAGGATCGCCAGCGCTGCGGCCAGCTGCGAGAAGGTTGCGCCCGCGCAGTCGTCGTACCAAACGCCATCGCGCCAGAAAGCCGCCCGCGCCGCAACCGAAAGGGCATCGGCCCACGCCTTCCAAAGTTCGATTGATCGATCCGCGAAGGTATGCGAAGAAGAATCAAATTTGCTATTTTTTTCGTGCTCCTTCGTGTCGCTTCCTGGATCGACTTCTTCCGCCAGCTCAATCGCTGTGCACAGCGCCAGCAGGTAGTGCAGGTTGTATACCGCGCTCGGCTCGGCCCGCGAGAGCGGCGCCCAATCGAGGAACAGGCGCCGCCCTGGCTGGCTGATCAGCAGTCCGTCGGCATTCACGTCCTGGTGAAAGCGATCGAGCATTGTCGCCAGCGTGGGCAGCATGCTCGCGACGAACGCGTGATCCCATGTTAATCGCTGGTAGAGCCGCAGCAGCTCGACCCACATAAAGTTGTAGTCGACCACCGTGTAGGCGTGGACCTCGCCCGGCAGCACGCCTGGCAGCACGCCGTCGGGGTAGGCGCCCTGCGCCGCCAGCTCGACCACTCGCCGCAGCGGCCGGGTGTCGTCGCTCATCGACGCCATGATTAGCGCCTGCGGCAGCGCGTCGCCGAGCCACTGCGAGCTCTCGCGCCAGGTACAGTCGACAAAGCCGTCGGCCAGGCAGGCGCGCAAGGTGTTCTCGCACAGCGCAATGATCCGCGCCAGCTGCTGGTCCTGGGTGCGTAGTGGGCGCGCCACCTCTAGTGGGTATTCGGCGACACGGGCATGGAAGTGCACGCGCAGTGCTGCGCTTGCCGGCCCAATCAGCTGGAACAGCAGGAAGCGCCCGCCGCGCAAGCTGAACGACTCGACGATCTGATCGCCAGGGCGCAGGCGAAAGCGATCGGTCATGCGCACTCGGCAGTAGGTCCGTGGGTCGGAGATGACTGGCTCAGCGCCTTTATTCACCGCCAAGACGCCAAGGTCGCCAAGAGGGGGATATATTTCAACCCCTTGGCGCTCTTGGCGTCTTGGCGGTTGGAGAATATTTTCTTTCAGCTTGTCGATATAGCTGATCACAATGCGTTCGCCGCCGCCCGCGCCCGTGACCTCGGCCCAACCCTGTCCGGCGTAGCCGCGCCCCAGATCAAATAGCCAATAGGCGGCCTCATCGGCGCCTAGCTCGACGCTGAACCATCCATTGACGCCAGGTGCCGGCTCGCACGGCACGGCCTGCGCCCACCCTTCGCGCAACGCAAGGTGCGCGTCGTGGTCGAGCGCGACCGGATAGGCGCCACGGCGCATCGCCGCCGGCCTCAGCGGCGCCTCGCGCTCGGCCAGCAGCGGCAGCGCGCGCGGCTGCAAGCTGGTCCACGGCGCGCCACCCACCGCCGGCGCGACCACCCGCGCATTAGCCCACTCCGCGTCGTCGTAATTCGGCTGGCGCCAGCGATCCTCCAGCGCCAGGTCGCGCTGCTCCACGCCGCCGCCATAGATCGAGACGCGCGGCACCCGCTCGGCGAACGAGCGGTCGCGGCGCACGCGCCAGCTTGAGCCGGTCGCCAGCCGCGTTTCGCCATCGCAGCTCAGCCAGGCCAGCAGCCCGGCCGCCGCACGGTGCATGTAGGCGAAATGCGAATAGCCCGGCTGGTAGACTTGTGCCGCGATCACATTCACTCCCGGTTTCAGCAACCCGGCCACATTCAGCCGATCGACCGCCTGGGCATGCGGGTAGCAGCGCGCCGGCCCACGCGCCACAAACGTGCCATTGAGCCATAACTTGTAGCGGCTATCCGCGGTGATCCATAGTTCGGCGGCATCTGGCTGCTGCTCCAGCTCGAACACGCGCCGAAAGTCCAGATAGGCCTCGTGCAGATCGAACGGGTGCTCCGAGCCGATCCAGACCGCTTGCGCGGGGGCCAGGTTGTCGGTGGATGTCATTCTTGGATAAGACCTTTTCGCCGATGCAGCGGTAGACGCGAACATTCGACCACCACAGATTAAACATCTCTCATATCGAACGTTTTTTCGTTCGCGGAACGAAAAAACGTTCGATATGAGCGGTTCCTAATCCGTGTCGGAAAGCGAGCCATACTGCCGCGCCAGCTTATTCACCAGCGTATATGCTCGCACCAGCCGCCGCGGCGGAATATCTGGCTGGATGAAATGCCCGCCGTTGAAGATGAAGCCGCCACCGGGCGCGTAGATCTCGAAGCGCTTGGCGATATACTCGTCCAGCTCTTCGCCATCATACGCCAGCAGCCCGTCGATCACATCCAGCGAGCCGTAGATCACAATCTTGTCGCCGTACTTGTCCTTGATCGTGCGCGGGTCCATGCCGGCGCTCTCCTGCAGCGGGTGCAGCGAGGTATAGCCGACTTCTACCAGATCATCCAGGATATCCATGATGTAGCCGTCGCTGTGCAGATTCACCGGCAAGCCGCGCGAGCGGGCGTGCTGCACCACGCGCTTGGCATATGGGCCGATCATGCGGCGCCACATGCGCGGCGAGAACAGCATGCGCTGGTTGCTGCCCCAGTCGTCCGAGAGCGTGATCATCGTCACGCCCGCGGCGAGCAGACTGTCGACCAGGCCGCACAGCCAGTCGGCGTAGCGATCGAACCAGGCGACCATGCGCTCGGGCTCGGCGCCTAGGTTCATCCAGCAGTTCTCGATGCCCAGAAACGAGCTGGTGCCCTCGACCATGCCCCACATATGCGCGATAATCGCCCGCTTATCGCCCTGCTGGTCGAGCGCCTGCTGCACGTTCACCCCGGCAAAATCATAGTTCCAAGTAGTATGGTTCAGCCACTTTGGATCGTGCGGGTCGCCCAGATCGACTTCGGCCAGCTCGGTGACGTCGACTTTGCGGCCCAGCTGGTTCGGCCAGGGCACGAAGCCAAGGAAGATGTCGATATTGAACTCGTCGAGGAACTGCTCGCGCGGGCCGTACTCGGCCTCGAGCTTCTCGACGAACTGCTTCTGGTACAGCCAGCAGTCGATTGGCGTACGGTCGGTCGGCTGGTGCGCGATCGTCGCGAGCACGCGTTCTTTGGAATTCATGTTGTTGCCTTGTTAGTTGTCAGTTGTCCATTGTCCGTTGTCAGTAGTTGGTCGCAACGAACCACGAATCACGGACAACTGCTTACGAACTACGAACTGGCTTCAAATTCAGCAACCCCTCCCAGGTATCCATATCGATTGTCGCGACATAGCCGCTGTGGAAGCTCTCCCAATAGATCTGATCCCACACCGGCACAGTTGTCGTGATCTCGTCGGGCAGCTGCTTGAGAATCTCGGCGTAGACGCGCTCCATCAGCCGATAACCCGACGACTCGGAGCCGGCGAGCGTGGGGTGCGGCGCGATCACGCCATCCTCGACTAGCGCGGCGTCGAGTACATCCGACATCTGGTCGAGCAGCGCCAGCTTGCGCTCCCACGGCGTGCTCAATCGCACCGCTTCGTCCACGATCGAGCGCAGGCGGCCGCCCATGCGCGGCAGCAACTCGAAGTAGGCCAGCAGCCATTTGTCGTACGGGTAGTAGCTCCGATCGATCAGAAACGCCAGCTGCACGCCCAACCGGATCGCGCGGGCGAAGGTAATCGTGGCGTACAGCTCGTTGTCGCGCAGGATCGCGCGCTTGAGCGCATAGGTGCCCATGCCCGAATAATAGCGGCACCAGTGCGCGATTCGCCGCAGTCGTACCGGCTCGGGATAGTAGCCTTGCAGCGTCGCGCGGATGGCGCTGAAGCGCCCGACCGGGTCGTGCCAGACCTCGCCGCCGACGACATGGGTGATATCCTCCTCGGGAATATTCAGCCACTCCGCATAGCTCTGCGGCGAATGCGTGATGCCGATTGTCTGCTTCAGGTGCTGCTCTAGGCTGCTCAGCTCCAGCCCGCTCCATTTGGTGTAACCCTCGCGCAGCGCGTAGCCGCGAAACGTGGTCGGCAGCTGCGCGCCCAGCGCCTGCATAATCGGCTCGGCCCGCGCGCGGAACAGGTCCTCGGGCATCAGCGCGTTGATCCGCAGGCCCCAGTGGTGGTCGCGCGAGTACTGATCGTCCAGCCGCAGCACCTCCGAGCCATAGCCAAACACGCCAAACACCATCTGCGCCATTTCGGCCGGGAACTCGCGCTCAAGCGCCGGCTTGACCACCTCGTCGAAGAATGCGCGGCTGATGTCGATTATCGCTTCGCTCATCGGGACACCTTTAAGGCTACAGGACATACGCAATGGCATACGAAATGCCTTCATAGCCTTCGGCAGAGCGGTACTTTTCTTTAATTATCGTTTTTCGTTTTTGCGCTCTACGAGCGCAAAAACGAAAAACAATGAATCAGAAAGTACCATGCTGCCGCAGGCTAAAAACAGATTATCCGGGCAACCGTATAACTCCTGTCACCGATCACCTATCACCTATCGCACATAGGCGGTTGGCAGCCCACCATCGACATTCAAGATCCCGGCGGTGGTCTTGGCAGAACGATCCGAGGCGAAGAATAGGATCGCCTCGGCGATGTCCTCGGGGTACACATTCACCTTCAGCGTGGTGCGCTGGCGATAGGCCTCTTCGAGTTGATCGGGCGCGATGCCCATGCCTTTCGCGCGCGCCTCGCGCCAGCCGGCGTCCCAGATCGACGAGCCCTGCAGCACGGCGTCGGGATTCACGATGTTCACACGCACGCCGATCGCCCCGCCTTCTTCGGCCAGGCAGCGCGCCAGGTTGATCTCGGCGGCCTTGGCCGCGCCATACGCCGCGGCATTCTTACTGCCGATCAGGCCATTCTTGCTCGCGACATACACTAGGTTGCCGCCGATGCCCTGGCGCTGCCACAATCTGAACGCCGCGCGCGAGACCAGGAAATAGCCCTTGGCCAGCACATCGAACAGCTTGTCCCACTCGGCCACGCTGGTCTCGCCGATCGGCGCCGACGAGGCGATGCCCGCGTTGCTCACCACGATGTCGATCCCGCCGTAGCTTAGCACTGCCTGGCGAAACGTATCTTCGACCTGCGCCTCATCCGCGACGTTGCACATCACCGCTATGGCGCGCCGCAGGCCGTTCTGCTTGCAGATCGCGGCGGCGACCTGTTCGGCGCCCTCCAGGTTCAGATCGGCGATCACCACATGCGCGCCCTCGGCCGCCAGCCGGAACGCTGTGGTGCGCCCAATCCCCGAGGCCCCGCCGGTGATAAACGCCACTCGCCCGGTCAGCTCGCGGTCCGATGGCCGCTGCGTCAGCTTGTAGAGCTCCAGCGGCCAGTACTCGATCCCATACGCCTCGGCCGGCGTGAGCGAGACGAACTGGTCGAGCACGGTCGCGCCGTGCATCACCGCGATCGCGCGCATGTACAGGTCGTGCGACACCTGCGCCAGCGCGGCGTCTTTGCCGGTGTTGAACATGCCCACGCCGGGAATCAGGATGTTGCGCGGCGCCGGGTTGAAGATCTTGTCGCCTGGCGCGGCATGCTGCTTGAAGTAGTTTCCATATTGTGTCATATAGGCCGCAACGCCTTCGCGCACCTTCGATGCCAGCCCGGCTAGATCGCCTGCCTCGATATCCCAGTCGATGAATAGCGGCCAGTGCTTGGTATGCACCAGGTGGTCGGGGCAGGCTGCGCCCACCGAGGCGACCTCGCGGGCCTGCTCGGCCCCAACGAAGTCGAGCACCGCGGCGCTGTCGTCGAACGCGACCACCGATCGAGTCGTCTGGCTGACCGCGCCGCGCAGCACTGGCAGGATCTGCATGGCGACCTCCCGACGGCGATCGTGCGCCAGCGGCGCGACTTTGGCGGCGCCAAATACCGCCTTGCCACGCGCGCGCTCGGCGATGAACTGCTCGGCCTCGCCTATGATCCGGATGGTCTTGTCGTAGCAGGCGCGCGGGTCGTCGTCCCAGGTCACCAAGCCATGCTTGCCCATCACCACGCACTCGATCCGCGGGTTCTCGCGCACTGCCATGGCGATCTGCTTGCTCAGCGTAAAACCGGGGCGAATGTACGGCACCCAAGCCATCCGCTCGCCATACGCCTCGCGCGCCCAGCGCTCGCCATTCGCCGAGCAGGCCAGGCTGATCACCGCGTCGGGGTGGGTGTGGTCGGTATGCGCCGCCGGTATGAAGCCATGCAGCAACGTCTCGATCGACTGGCGCGGCAAGTTCAGCGCGATCTGGCTCTGCATCAGGTAGGCGGTCATCTCCTCGTCGCTCATCGCGTCGCGCTCGATCAGCGCCTCGATGTCGTCCATGCGCAGCCCGGCGAAGTCCTTGCGCTTCATCGTCGCCAGGTCCGAGCCGGAGCCTTTGACCCACAGCGTGCGCACCTGCCGGCCGCGATAGTCGGTCTCGACCGTCTTGCTGCCGGTGTTGCCGCCGTAGATATTGCATACCGAGCGGTCAGCGCCCAGCAGATTCGAGCGATAGACCAGCAGATCCAGGCCGCTGAGCCCGGCCGCGTCGGCATCGTTCCAGAGGTTTTTTGGCATAAGATTTTCTTTCGTTGGTTCGGATTGCTCTCTGGACCTCTGTGGCTAATAATTAGCGTTCACCCGCGCTGCGACAGCTCACGCCGCTCGTAGGCGCGAATCTCGTCGACGTAGCCGAAGCCGACCGGCACGCCCTGGCGCAGGCAGTGTGCATCCCACACTGCGCCGAACGGCAGGCTCTTCAACTCCTCCAGCAGCGCCAGCCGCCCGGTATAGTCGCCGGCGCGTTCGAGATCGCGCAATTGGTCGATCGGCTCCAGCAGCGCCAGCAGCAGCGCCCGGAGTGTGTTGCGCGCGCCAATTGCCCACGCGGCCACGCGGTTGATGCTGGCGTCGAAGTAGTCCAGCCCAATATGGACCCGCTTCAGAAAACCGCCGCGCACAATCTCCTGCGCGATCGCCTGCAGGTCGTCGGTGAAGGTCACGACGTGGTCGCTGTCCCAGCGCACGCCGCGGCTGACATGCAGCAACAGCTCGTCAAGGTACATCAGCACCGCCGAAATCTTGTCGGAGATCGTCTCGGTTGGGTGGAAGTGCCCGGCGTCGAGGCACATCAGAATACCCTTGGTGATCGCATAGCCCATGTAGAACTCGTGCGAGCCGACGGTGTAGCTCTCGGCGCCCAGGCCAAATAGCTTCGGCTCGACCGCGTCGAGATTATGGCGCGGGTCGATCGGCTCGGCCAGCACCTTGTCGAGCGATTCCTTCAGGATCTGCCGCGGCGCCTTGCGATCGGCCGGCGTGTCTTTGAAGGCGTCGGGAACCCAGATATTCGTCACCGCCGGCGTGCCCAGCTCGCGGCCGAAGTGTGCACCGATCTGGCGGCAGGCAATGCAGTGCTCGATCCAGAAGGTGCGGATTCCTTCGTCGTAGCTGGCCAGCGTAAAGCCGCTGGCCGATTTGGGGTGCGAGAAGCACGACGGGTTGAAATCGATACCGTGGCGGTTCTGCTTGGCCCACTCGGTCCAGGCGTCGAAATGCTCCGGGCGCAGCTGGTTGCGCTCGACCTTGCGCCCGCCGGTCTCGGCATACATCGCGTGCAAGTTCAGCCGGTGCGCGCCGGGGATCAGCCGGTAGGCCTGGTCGAGATCGCGACGCAGCTCGTCGGCGGTGCGGGCCTTGCCGGGGTAATTGCCGGTGGCGGCGATCCCGCCGCTCAGCGCCTCGCCGGTGGCCTCGAAGCCGCCCACGTCGTCGCCCTGCCAGCAGTGCAGGCTCAGCGCCACCTGCCCCAGCGTCGCCAGCGCCTGCTCGGTATCGACGCCCAGCAGCGCATAGCGCTCGCGAGCCAGGTTATATGCTGCTTCGATCTGCTGATTGGTGGGACTTACGGTCATAATTGTAACCTTCTCCCATTACAGACTATCTTTGTTTCACTACGAAACAGTGGGGTCGTGCTGAACCAAGTTTCGCTTCCTTAACGCAACCTGCAGCGCAAACCGCTGTCATGCTGAACGAAATTTCGCTTCCTCAAAGTGATTCAATGATCTTCGGTGAGATGGTTCGCTTCGCTCACCATGACATTGGGTATCATTGCTCATCGTAAACGCACTATCATTGAGTATCGTTGCTCATCGTAAACCCGCTGTCATGGTGACCGGAGGTACGTTCCCTCAACGTGGTCCTCAATGATCTTCGGTGAGATGGTTCGCTCCGCTCACCATGACAATGAGAGTCGTTGCTCATAACTGCATTTACATTGTTACATCGACTGCGAAACATATTCCCGTAGCCGGTCATACGCGGCGTCCCAGTCGGCAGACGGGTGCGGCGCATACACCTGCGGCGTGAACGAGCGGCGCACCACCGCGCGGGCGTCGGCCAGCGAGCCGAGCTGCCGCAGCGCGATCGCCTGCACCAGCAGGTTGCCGATGGCTGTAGCCTCGACTGGCCCGGCGACTACCGTGCGCCCGGTCGCATCGGCGGTCAACTGATTGAGCAGCACATTCTGCGCGCCGCCGCCGATGATATGGATTGGATCCAGGCGCAGGCCGGTGACCGTCTCCAGCCGTTCGAGCACCCAGCGATACTTGAGCGCCAGGCTCTCGAGCGCGCAGCGCACGATCGCACCCGGCTCGCTTGGCGCTATTTGGCCGGTGCGGCGGCAGAAGGCTTGCATGCGCGACGGCATATCGCCCGGCTTCAAGAACTCATCGTCGTCGGGGTCGATCACCGCCACGAGCGGCGCGGCCTGCTCGGCCATGCGCGCCAGATCGTCGTACGACCAGTCGTGGCCCTGCGCCGCCCAGGTGCGCCGGCATTCCTGCACGATCCACAAGCCCATGATATTCTTCGAGCAGCGGAACGTACCATTCACGCCACCCTCATTGGTCAGGTTATACGCCAGGCTGCGCGCGTCGATCACCGGCGCAGGCGCTTCGACGCCCATCACCGACCATGTGCCCGAGCTAAGCCAGGCAAAGTTGGCGCCCTCGGCCGGCACCGCCGCCACAGCCGAGCCCGTGTCGTGGCAGGCCGGCGCGACCACCATCAGATCGCGCACACCCAACTCTTCGGCTAACGCGGGACGCAGCGGCCCCAACACCGTGCCGGGCGCAGTCACTTGCGGGAAGATACCTGTGGGAATGCCTAGCGCGTCCAATACCGGCGCGGCCCAGGCGCTGGCGCGTGGGTCGTAGCATTGTGTGGTGGTGGCGTTCGTGAATTCGCAGAACTTCTGGCCGGTCAGCCAGAAATTCAGCAGATCCGGCATGGTCAGAAACGTCGCGGCGATCTCCAGCGCCGGGTCGCGCGCCACCACCAGTGCGAGCAGTTGATAGAGCGTATTGATCTGCATGAACTGGATGCCGGTGTGCTCGAAGATCTGGTCGCGCGGCATGCGGCGGAACGCTTCGGCCTGCATGCCGTCGGTGCGGTTGTCGCGGTAGTGAACGGGGTTGCCGATCAGTCCGTCGCGGCGGTCCAGCAGCGCAAAATCGACGCCCCAGGTGTCGAGGCCCACACTCGCCAGCCGATCCCCATGCTGATGCGCGGCCATGCGAATTGAGTCGCTCACCTCGCTCCACAGCCGTAGCGCATCCCAATGCAGGCCATCCGGCAGACGCACCGGCAGGTTGGGGAAGCGCTGCAGCTCCTCGATCGCAAGCCGCGCGCCGTTGAGCCGCCCTAGCACGGCGCGGCCGCTCTCGGCGCCGAGGTCGATCGCCAGATAATGGGTGTCGGTCATGCCTGCCTCACTGGAAGCAGCGGCGCGGATCATCCTTCGAGCCGCGTCACACCATCGGCTAGTGCGTAGTGGGTAGGAGCACCAACTACGCACTACGCACTACGAGCTGGCAAATGCCGATTCGGATGGCAAAAGAGCCACTACAGCATTTATGCAGGTACGCTCTGATCGTCGCAGATCGTATAGCGCATCTGCGCCTGTTCGAGCCGATCGATCCACTCCGCGCTCAAATCTTGGTCGGTGAACAGGATCGAGATCTGCTCATTGCGCACCGAAGGCGTCAGATCGAGCTTGCCAAACTTACTCGAATCGATCAGCGCAACCACGTGGCCGGCACCTTCGATCGCCTTGACGCGAAACTGCGCCTCGTAGACATCGACTTCGGTCATGCCATCCTCGGGCGTGAAGCCGCTGCACGAGACAAACGCGGTCTTGATCCGTACGTCCTGCAGGTAGCGCTCGCTCCACGGCCCGATCAGCGACTCGATCCCCGCCCGCAGGATGCCGCCGACCAGATTCACCGTGTTGGTCGGGTTCTGCGCCAGCAGCCGTGCCACTTCGATGCCATTGGTCACAATTCGTAGCGAACGGCGGTCGCGCAGAAAGCGCGCCAAATGATACACGGTCGAGCTCGCGTCGAGCAGTAGCGCATCGCCATCCTGCACCAGCTCGGCCGCGCGAAAACCAATCAGCTGCTTCGCCGCCGCGTTAGTTTGGGCGCGCAGCGCGAATGCGGCGCTCCGTGGCAGTGTGTGATCGTTCAGCACCACGCCGCCGCCATGGACGCGAATGATCTGCCGATCCTCGGCCAGGGCGTTCAAATCATTGCGAACCGTCCCCTGCGAAACGCCGAGCTGATCGGCCAGATCGGGCACGCGCAGGGTTGGATCTCGCTGCATGAGGCCAAGCAGCCGCTGTCGACGTTCAAAAGCTGTCAATGGCATTCCCTGCGACTGTTCTGACGAGTGCTGATCAGATTAAGTACAGGCTATCGCACGTTCGATCCGAGAATTTGGATGGACCCTTCGACGGAGTTTACACTGAGCGCAGCCGAAGTGCTCAGGGTAGGCGACCAAAGACGGAAGACGAATGATTGCCGTCGATTGATTCAATTATGGTCAACGCTGGGATTGATGAGGCGATTATATGATCTTTTTGAGATTTGTCAATAGTGATAAAATTCAACAAAGCGACACGCTTAGATTTGTCGATATTTGTTGAAATATATTGAACGCCGCGCGTCCCCAAGCCTCACGGTTGCAAGGCTGTCGAAACATTTCATAATATCGGGCGTGCGAGAGCGGCACCCCTCTACGATGTGGTGGTTGTCCGCGGGGCGCCTCAGGCCCGCGCCGGCTTGCGCGGTTCCCCATCCACGACTATACTGCAGGCCACCAGTGGAGAACTTCAGCAGTTCCCCATCCGCGACTATACTGCGGGCCACGGTTGAGGCACTTCACCGGAACGGAGACGCGATGGCCGGAACGACGCCAACTGTGCAGGGTGAGACGCTGACCTGGCGTGTGTCCGGGGTTGATCACACCATTATCGTCGGATCATCCGCCTGGTTCGCCTGGCTGGAGGGCGCGACCAGCTTTGCTTACCATGGTCCCAGCGGGCACTTTACCGCACGGAAGGAGCAGCGCCAGCGCGGCGCCTACTGGAAAGCCTACCGCAAGCTGTCCGGCAAGCTGCATCGCACCTACCTCGGCAAAACCGATGACCTGATCGCCGAGCGGCTCGCTGCCGCCGCCGCCGCACTGGCAGCGTTTGCTGGGCCAGAACCGAGCGCCATGCACCACGCATCGGATCGCACAGTACGACGCATAGCGTCTACCAAACAGGATTCGGCAACTGCTCCCCCACCCTCTGCTGACGAGCGGCCAGTTTCCTTCATCCCGCCGCTACGCCCTGCGTCTGCGGCTGCCCAGCACTCCGCCACCCTACCGGCCAGCTGGCCGCGAGGCACGGTCACGTTCCTGTTCACTGATATCGTGGACAGCACCCACCTCTGGGAGCGGTATCCCCAGGTGATGCCGCAGGTGCTCGTTCGCCACGATGCCCTCGTGTATCAGGCGATCGCGGTGCATGCCGGCGTGGTCTTCAAGACGTTGGGCGATTCCGTGTGTGCGGCCTTCGCGCGCGCCCCAGACGCACTCGCCGCTGCCCGCGCAGCCCAGCATGCCCTCCACGCTGAGGATTGGGCGGCGCTCGGACTGCCGCCCGAACGGCCCTTGCAGGTGCGCATGGCGCTCCACACCGGTACAGCCGATGCGCACAATGGCGATTATGTCGGCCCACCGCTCAACCGCGTCGCCCGCATCCTCGCTGCCGGTCGTGGCGGGCAGATTCTACTTTCTCACGTCACCCGCGAACTAGTGGGCGATCTGCTGCCGGACGGTATGACACTGCGCGACCTGGGAACCTATCAGCTCAAAGGCCTGCACGGAACCGGTCTCAGCCGGCCGGAGAAGCTTTTCCAGGTCGTCAGCTCCGATCTCCCAACCGAGTTCCCACCGCCGATCACACCGACCTCCGCTGCTGATCGTGTGACCACGCCCCTCCGCCCGCTCCTGACGACGAAAGTCATGCCGCCGCCCCGCGCCGACCTGACCCCACGGCCGCGGCTGATCGAGCGGCTGCGGCGGGTGACGAAGCACCAACTCACCCTCGTCGTGGCCCCGCCCGGCTTTGGCAAGACCACGCTGCTGAGTGCCTGGCTCCATCAGAACGATGCACGTGGAACGATGAACGATGAAGGATCGGACGCTACTGCTCAGCGTTCAGCGTTCAGCGTTCAGCGTTTGAAAGTGGCGTGGCTCACACTCGACGAGGCGGACAACGACCTGGTGCGCTTCTGGACTTACCTGGTTGCGGCGCTGGAGCAGCAGTGGCCCGGGATTGGCGCCGATGCCGCAGCGCTGTTGCGCGCTCCGCGGCCCTTGCCGATCGACACGATGCTGACGGTGCTGCTCAACGCCATCGCGGCCACGCCGGGCCAATTGGTGCTGGTGCTGGACGATTACCAAGTCATCAGCGCCGCGCCGATCCAGCAGGCCCTCGCCACGCTGATCGCCTACCTGCCGCCGAACTTCCACCTGGTGATTGCCAGCCGGGCCGACGTGCCACTCCCGCTGGCCCGCCTGCGCGCCCGCGGGCAGGTCGCCGAGATCCGGTCTGCCGACCTGCGCTGTACGCCCGACGAGGCCGCCGCGTTTCTCCGCACGCTGCTGGGCCGCGACCTCGCGCCCGACGACCTCGCGACCCTGCTGGAGCGCACGGAAGGCTGGATGGCTGGCCTCCAGCTGGCCGCCCTCTCGCTCCAGGGTGAATCGGATGCGGCTGGCCTGATCGCGGCGATCCGCGGCGAGAACCGTTACATCTGGGACTATCTCGTGGATGAGGTGCTCGACCGCCAACCGCCCGCCGTTCGGCAGTTTCTACTCCACACGGCCCTCCTGGACCGGATGTGCGCTGAGCTGTGCGATGCCATCCTTGAGGCTAGTGGTGGAGTACAAGCCTCAAGCCTGAAGCCTCAAACCTCACAAGCGATGCTGGAAGAGCTGGAGCGCGCGAATCTATTCACTGTCCCGCTTGACACGGAGCGGCGCTGGTATCGCTACCACCGGCTGTTTGCCGATGTACTGCGCCTGCGGCTGCGCCAGCTCCGTCCCGAGGTGGTGACACCGATCCACCGGCGCGCGGCAGCATGGTACCGTCGCAGCGGGCTGACCGCGGATGCCATCCAGCACGCGCTGGCCGCTCAGGACTGGGCAGAGGCTGCCGCCTCCATCGAGGAAAGCGCGGAGGAGCTCCTGATGCACGGCGAGGTGACGACACTCATGGGCTGGGCCAAGATGCTGCCGCCGCATGAGCTCCGTCGCCGGCCACGGCTTGGCCTGTTCTATGCGGCCGCCCTGGTCTTCATCGGGCAGCCCGACAAGGCCGAGGTGCATGTGCGGGAGGCCGAACAGGCCGCCGATACGGAACAATTGGCAATTAAGGATATGCGGCGCGACCGAGTGCCTGAAGCCAGCGCCACCGCTCCATTCCCAGGTGAGCTGGACACGATCAAGGCGGGGGTGGCCATGGCGCGCGACGATTATCCCGTCGCCATGGCCTGCGCGCGCACGGCGCTCGCCCAGCTCCCCCAGGAACGCATCTTTTGGCGGCTGGCGGCCACCATGTGCCTGAGCGCGGCCCATTGGATGCGCGGCGAGCTTGACCAGATGGTCCAATCGATCGAGGAGCAGCGCGCGCTCAGCGCCGCCACCGGCAACGACCTGATCTATACGGTCGCATGTCTGCAGCTCGCCTACGTGCAGCGCTTTCAGGGGAAGCTGCGCCTGGCGGCCCAGACGTGCTGGCGACTGCTTGACCCGGTCGCCGATCGGGTCGGCGCGCTGTCGCCCTTCGCGGGCTGGGCTGCGGCATACCTGAGCGAAATCTCTTACGAATGGAATGATCTGGACGCCGCGCTGCGATTCGCGCGGGATGGTGTCGCGCAGGGTCAGCGTATTGGGAACGCCGAACAACAGGCCTTGAGCGCTGCGGCACTGGCACAGGCGCTGCAGGCGCAGGGCGACGCCGCGGGCGCGCGGGCGGCGATGGATCAGGCCGCCCAACTCGCACAGGCGCTACCGCAGGCATTCGATCGCGCGCTCGTCGCCACAGCTCAGGCGCGGCTGTGGCTGGCGCAGGGCGACCTCGCCGCCGCCCAGTCCTGGGCACAGGGAGATGTGCTGTCTGGAGATGGCACACCGAACTACATGCGGGTGGTCGAACAGTTGACCCTGGCGCGGGTGTACCTCGTCCAGGGCGGCGCGCGAGCAGCGCAGGCCGTCCCGCTGCTCCAGTCACTGCTGCACGAGGCCGAGTCCAAGGGGTGGGTTGGCCAGGCGATCGAGGCACATGCGCTGCTGGCCCTGGCCTACGCCGCAGCGGGCGACGCTACCCGAGCGCGTGACTGCTTGTCCCATGCACTGACATTGACCGCGCCAGAAGGCTATATCCGCCTTTTCGCCGACCTGGGCGCGCCGATGCACATGTTGATTGCAGATTACCGATTGCAGATTGCACAGAGAGCCCACGGCGAAAGCAGTGCGAGTACTGGCACATTGCTCGCATATATCGACAAGTTGCTTGCCGCCTTTGGCGAGGGGCTAGAGACTAGAGGCTTGAGGCTTGCAGATGCCGGACAAGCCTCTAACCTCAAGTCTCCAGCCTCAACGCTGGTTGAGCCGCTCAGCGCCCGCGAGCTTCAGGTGCTGCGACTCGTCGCCGCCGGGGAGTCCACCCAGGCGATCGCGCAGTCGCTGATCATCGCCGAGAGCACCGTCAAAATGCATCTCAAGAATATCTACGGTAAGCTGGGCGCGCACAGCCGCACACAGGCCAGCGCGCGCGCTCGCGCGCTGGGCTTGTTATAAAGCGCGAAGACTTCGCATCGCAAACCACCTTCACCCAAGCGGTGAATGGTCCGCACGTCCGCACACTACCCCACAGATACCCCCTTCGGAGATACTCTGCTCTGCGGCAGCGCGCTATACTCAGATCATCACATCATCGGTATGGATAGTTAGCTCGATCGCTCAAGGAGATCGTGATGCCGCATGACGCTGATTCCGATGGCTGTTGCTACGAGATCCACATCCGCGAACGCCTGGATCCGCGCTGGGCAGAATGGTTCGAGGGCATGTGCCTGACCTGCGAGCCGGATGGCACTACTCTCCTGTCCGGCATCGTCCGCGACCAGGCTGCGCTCTATGGACTGCTGATGAAGGCACGCGACCTGGGCCTCACTTTACTTGCGGTCGCCCGTCTCGGCCGATAGGCCACGTAGCGCGCGAACCCGGTTCCCCAACGGCCGGCACACGGTTCCGCAACCTCCTTCACACGCTACCCCGTATATACCTCCATTCGGAGATGGGCACGCCGCGACCAATTCGTTAGACTCAGGGTAGCTCGGTATCTAACCGCGCACATACGACGAAAGAAGGTGAACGATGAACATGCGCTCGCGCATCATCATAACGATCGTGGTCCTACTCATGTTGTCCGGCGGTGGGTTCTGGTGGTGGAATCAGCACGCCTCGGCGGCGGGCGCGCACACGCTCAGCGGCTCCGGCACGATTGAGGCCGAGGATGTGCTGATCACCAGCGAGGTCTCTGGGCGCGTCCAATCGCTGTTGGTCGACGAAGGCCAGGAGGTGGCCGTGGCCCAGACGCTGGCCAAGCTCGACCCGGCGCTGCTCGAAGCTCAGCGCGATCAGGCCGCCGCCACCGTCGCCGTGGCCGAGGCCAACCTGGCGCTGCTCAAGGCCGGCAACCGCGTCGAGGATGTCGCCGCCGCAAAGGCCCAGGCCGACCAGGCGCGTGCCGCGCGCGACGGCGCCGCCCAGGGCTATGAAAATGCCCTCAAGGCGCTGAAGAACCCGCAGCAACTCGACGCGCAGGTCATCCAGGCTCAGGCCGCGCGCGATTCGGCCCAGCGCGCACTGGCGCTGGTGCAGGCCGGCAGCCGCGCCGAAGATGTTGCTGCCGCCGAGTCGACGCTGGCCCAGGCCCAGGCGAGCCTGCAGGCGACCCGCGACCGGCTCTCGGCCGCCAAGACGATGGCCGAGACGCAGGTGCAGCAGTCGGCTTCGGCGCTCACACAGGCCCAGGCGCGCTACGCCCAGGCCAAGACCAACTGGGACTATGTGCAGGATACCGGCAATGATCCGCTCATTCCGAAAGTGTCCGACGGCAAAGGCGGTACCAAGCCGAACAAGCTGAGCGATGCCCAGCGCGAGAATTATTACGCGCAGATCGTGCAGGCCGAAGCGGCGCTGCATCAGGCCGAGCAGGCGGTGCAGCAGGCGCAGGTGGCCGGCGAGGCCGCGCGCCAGGCCGAGGTGACCGGCATTCAGACTGCCGAGAGCCAGGTCGAACTGGCCGATGCGACGCTGGCCAAGCTGCGTAACGGTGCGACCAAGGAGAACCTGGCGGCGGCGCAGACCGCGCTAACAAATGCTCAGCGCGGGCTCGACCAGGCGCTGGCGATCCGCAAAGACCCGCTGCAGCTTCAATCGGCGGCCGACGCGGCCAAGGCCCAGCTCGACAGCGCCGAAGCGGCGCTCGCTCAGGCGCAGGCGCGGCTAGAATTGGCCCAGGCTGGGGCGCGTGCCGAGCAGATTGCGGCCGCCGAAGCACAAGTGGCCCAGGCGCGCGCCAATGAGCGTCAGATCGAGGTGCAGCTTGGCAAGACCATACTGACCGCGCCGCGGGCCGGGATCATTCTGAGCCGCGCGATCCATGAGGGTGAGCAGGCCTCGCCCGGCGCCGCGCTCATGACGATTGGGTCACTCGACACCGTGCGCCTGACGGTCTATATCGGCGAGACCGATATCGGGCGCGTGCGCCAGGGCCAGCAGGTCGATGTCACAGTCGATAGCTTCCCCGGCCGCACATTCAAAGGTACGGTGACATTTATCTCGCAGGAAGCCCAGTTCACGCCGCGCAACGTGCAGACCAAAGACGAGCGCACGACGACCGTGTTCGCCGTGCGTGTGGAGTTGGCCAACCCCGACCACGCGCTGAAGCCGGGCATGCCAGCTGATGGCGTGATCGTCGAGTAGCAGTTATGAGTGCTGAGTTTTGAGTTCTCGGTTCGCGACCTCAAAACTCAGCACTCATAACTCAAAACGATAAGAGGAACCGCTATGCTGCGACGTATCTGGGCACTCACCCTAAAAGAGTTCATCCAGCTACTCCGCGACCGCAGGACGGTGATCGCCCTGATCATCGGCCCGGCGCTGGAACTGCTCCTGTTTGCCGCTGCCGTCCATACGGATGTCAGGGGTTGTGGCCGATCAAAGCAGGAGTAGTGCCAGCCGGGGATACTTGAATGCTTTCACCAACACACAGAGCTTTGACATCGTCTCGATGGTCTCCAGCCAGGTGGATCTGATGCGAGCTATCGACAGCGGCCAGGCCAACATTGGCATCGTTATTCCACCCGATTTTGCCGCACAGGTTGAGCGTGGTGACGCGAATGTCCTGATGCTGGTGGATGGTTCGACGTCTTTTACCTCTCAGTCGGCATTAAACGCCGCCAACGCCATTTCGCAGCAGTATGCCGCCAGCCTGATACGGCAGCAGGGCAGCCCCTTGACCGCCCAGATCCAGATTCTTTACAACCCGGATTTGAAGGATAGCTGGTTTATCACACCCGCGTTCATCGCCATGCTGTTGTATGCGCTGGCCGAGACGTTGACGTCGTTGGCGATCGTGCGTGAACGCGAGCGCGGGACCATCGAAGCGCTGCTGGTCACACCGGTGCACCCGTTCGAGCTCATGGTGGCGAAAATGACTCCCAGCCTCGTGGTCACGTTTGCCAGTGGGCTCTCGTTATTGGCCGTTGGCACCCTGGTCCTGGGAGTCCCCTTCCGCGGCAACCTGCCGCTCTTCCTCGCGTTGTCATTACTCGGCGCCGGCTGTGGCCTGGGCCTGGGCTTGATGATCTCAAGCGCGTCGCAGACGCAGAACCAGTCCCAGCAGCTCCATTCGATGGTCCAATTGGTAGGAGTGTTTTTGGGCGGGGTGTTGTTTCCGACATACGCCCTGCCGCTCGTTCTCCGCGGCCTGAGCTATATCTTTCCCACGGTCTATTTTATTCCTATCCTTCGGGGCATGGCGCTCAAAGGGATTGGACTGGCATACTTGTGGCCACAGGCGCTGGCGCTGGTCGTCTTGTTTGGCACGACCCTCTTCGTCGCTTCGCGCCTATTCAGGCAAAGCCTGGACTGATCGGAGGGCTGCTATGCACAAGAGCTTGCAACGCCTGGGCGCGCTGATCCGGAAAGAAACCACGCAGCTGCTCCGCGATCGCCGCCTGCTGCTATTCATCCTGGGACTGCCAATCATACAGTTGATACTGTATGGCTATGCAGCGCACCTGACCGTGTACCATCTCCCGCTGGCGGTTGTGGACCAGAGCCGCGACGCCAAGAGTCGCGCATTCGTGCAGGCGCTGGTCAATTCACAGTATTTTGATTGGACGTTGCAGGTACCGAGCCAGGCTGCGGTCATCCAGGCGATTGACCGGGGCGAGGTGAAAGCCGGCCTGGTCATCCCTCCGGGTTTTGCGACAGCCACTGATCAAGCGACCGCCAGTGTCCTGATGCTACTAGACGGGTCGGACACTGCGAGCGTTCAGTCGGGGTACGGCGCTGCTGCGCTGGTGTCTCAGCAGTATGCGCTGCAGCTCACTGCCAGGAAGGTGGCCCGCAGCGACGTGAACTCCAGCGTTTCCACGAGGGCGGGCACGCTACCGATCGCCGCCTCGACCCGCGTCCTATATAACCCGGCACTGATCGACATCTGGTTCATTCTGCCGGGGCTGGTCGGCTTGATATTGCAGACACTGGCGATCACGCAAGCTGCGCTGATCGTGGTTCGGGAGCGCGAGTTGGGGACGATTGAACAGATCCTGATTACGCCCACCCGGCCGATCGAGCTGATGGTCAGCAAGATCATCCCCCTGCTGGTGCTGTGTCTGCTGGCGATGGGGATTGTCCTGGGGATCGGGGTGTTGTGGTTCAGGGTGCCGTTCCAGGGAAGCCTGTTCCTGTATTTCTGGCCAGCCTTGCTGTTCATTGCCTCCAGTCTGGGTCTGGGTCTGCTGCTCTCGGCGCGGGCAAAGACCCAGATGGAAGCACAGCAATATGGCTTGATTTTCCTGCTGGTCGGCCTCCTGATGAGCGGGTTTATCTATCCCCTGAGCGCCATGCCAGTGGGCCTGCGCGTTGTTGCCAGCCTGTTCCCGGTGACCTATTTCATCCGGATCTCGCGCGGCATCTTCCTCAAGGGCGTTGGCCTGAGCTTCGTCTGGAGCGACACGCTGGTTTTGGCCATCTACAGTCTGGTGGTGGTCGTCATAGCCGCCAGGAACTTTAAGAGCCGGCTGGACTAGCGCCGGCAGAACGTGCTGCCCGCCGACCTGACGGTCATGGAGAACATGCGCTTCTTCGCCGGTATCCAAAGCATGAGCCAGGAGATGCAGAAAAAGCGCATCCCGGAGCTGCTGGCGTTTGCCGGGCTGACCGACTTTACCGACCGATTGGCCGGGCAGCTCTCGGGCGGGATGAAGAAAAAACTTGCTCTGGCGTGCAGCCTCATCCACGAGCCGCAGGTGGTCATGCTCGACGAGCCGACGCTGGGCGTCGATCCGGTCAGCCGCCGCGAGTTCTGGAGCCTGCTGGGCGATCTGCGCGCGACCCAGGGCCTGACGATCTTCGTCTGCACGCCGTATATGGATGAAGCCGAACGCTGCACGCAGGTGGGATTGATGTACGCCGGCAGGCTGATCGCCAGCGGCTCGCCAGCCCAGATCAAGGCCATGATCCCCGGACACCTGCTGGAGGTTACCCCATCGGTTTTCGCCCCGGCCCTTATGCTCATTCGTTGGATGGAGGGCGTCCTGGAGGTACAAACCTATGGCGAGAAGCTCCACCTTTTTGTCGATGAGGTTGCCCCACGCACCGCGCAGATCGCAGCGGCACTGGCGGCCCAGGGCATCACGCATGACGCGATCCGCGCGATCGACGTGCGCATGGAAGAGGCGTTTATCAGCCTGATCCGCCGGCAGACAGAGAGTGCTGAGTAACCCGCACCGCAAACGGAGGAGCCATTATGAACAATAAACCATCATTTAACCAGAACCAGGCGAGCTTGGGCAGGCCGCCAGCGATCGTTGTAGAAAACCTGACCAAGCGCTTTGGCGACTTCACCGCCGTGGATCATGTCAACTTTGGCGTACACATGGGCCAAGTCTTTGGCTGGCTGGGGCCGAACGGGGCGGGTAAGACCACGACCATCCGTATACTGCTCGGGCTGCTCAAACCGACCTCCGGCAGCACGTTCGTGCTGGGCCTCAACTCGGCTACCCAGACAAAAGCCATGCACGCCCAGGTTGGCTATATGACGCAGCAGTTTACGCTGTACAACGATCTGACGGCCTGGCAGAACATCCGTTTTTATGGCGGAGTTTACGGCCTGTCCGCTGCTCAGCTTCGTGAGCGCATTCCGGAGATCATCCATATGGCCGGCCTGGAAGGGCGCGCAGATGCGCTGACGAGCACCCTATCCGGTGGCTGGAAGCAGCGCTTGGCGCTCGGCTGTGCCATCGTGCATCGGCCCAAAGTGGTCTTCTTGGATGAACCGACCGCGGGGGTCGACCCGATCAGCCGCCGCCAGTTCTGGGAGCTGATTTATACGATGGCGAACGAGGGGGTGACGGTTCTGGTGACGACCCATTACATGGATGAAGCCGAGTTGTGCCAGCGGATTGGGTTTATCAGCCAGGGACGCCTGGTAGCCCTCGATACTCCCAGCCGGCTCAAACAGACCCAGATGCGTGGCCAGGTGCTGGAGATCAGCGTTTCCAACCCCGAGCAGGCGCTGCGGCTCCTGAAAGCCGCCCAGCAGCGGAGCCGGATTCCGCTCAACGAGGTGGCCTTGTACGGCGCACAGATCCACGCCGTGGTGCCCGATGCACAAGCGTATAAAGAAGTCATCCGCAAGCTGCTCACGACCGAACACATTCGAGTCCAGTCGCTGGAATGGATTGCACCGACCCTGGAGGATGTCTTCATTTCGTCGGTGAGCTTGACTGATCGGCCGGATAGTTAGCCAGTTTGAGAGGGCCCTATGTTGTGCCAAGATATGCTATACTGAACGCCAACACGCTGAGCTCAAGTTGCTGTATGGTCGGGCATGAACCGCAGGAGGAGAAGAACGATGGTCGAACGCATCTGCCCAGCATGTCAGCATGGCAATCCGTTGGATGATCGGTTTTGCGGCAAATGCGGCGCGCCGCTCGAACGACAGCTTCCCGCCCGTCACGGCAATGCACCGCTGGTGGTTGCCGGCCGGCAGCTGCCGGTCACATGGCAACAGTTTGGCAGGACTGTGGCGTTGAGCGTTGCCGCGCTGGCCGCCGAAGCCGGGTTGGCCTGGCTGCGCAAGCGGATCGAGTCCGGCCCCGCCAGCGCTGCCGCGCCGCTGGCACGCGTAGTGCCTACAGCGCGCCCGGCAGCGGCTGAGACAACCGCGCTGCAGCACGGCCCCGTCGGCAGCGTCGTGACGATCGTCAGCCAGCGGGTGATCGAAATCTGGGAAGGCGAAGATGGCCGGCGCCAGATCAACGAGCGCCATTTCTGGCGACGCACTGAAGAATAAGCTCTCTATCAGTTGCCGTCCATTCACAGCACACGATATTCGTGCTACATTCTGCATAGCAGCCCGCATTGTGGAACAACTACTGCTGTAAGAGCGTCTTCATAGTAGCGCCACAGTAGCTGGCTCGCAGCCTGTGGCGTGCATTGTATCGGCTTCAATAGGCGGCACGGCATGGCTCACACACTGACAACCGGCGAATATATCCAGCGGCGGCTCCGGCCCATGCGCTCGCGGCTGCGCCTGCGCGATACGCTGCTGCTCGCCAGCCGGACGCTATGGATCGGCATGCTTGGCTTTATGCTGGTGCAGATCGCCGGCCGGCTGCTGCCAATCCCGAATCTACTGATCTTGTCGCTCGTCGCGCCGGCGCTCTGGCTGGTGGCGATTGTCGGCTACCTGCTGTTCCGGCCGATGCCGGCTACGCGCGTGGCCCAACGCGTCGATGTCGAGCTTGGCCTGCGCGAGCGCCTATCGACCGCGCTGGAGCTCAGCAAGCAGCAGGAAATCCATCCGCTCGACGGCCTCCAGCAGTCCGACGCGCGCACCCACGCCGATACGCTGCGCCCGCGGATGCTGCCGATCGCGATTGCCCGCAAGCCGCTGGTGCTGGCACTGATTCCATTGGCGATCGGCCTGGCCTCGGCGCTACTGCCGAACCCACAGGATCGTGTGCTGCAAGAGCGCGCCGCAGTGCAGCAGGCGCTGCAGCAGACCGCCGACCAGACTCAGCAGCTGCGCCAGCAGATCATCCAAAATCAGTCGCTCACACCCGAGGAGCGCGCTGCGCTCGACCAGCAGCTCGCCGAGCTCGAGCGCAAGCTGCGCGAGAACGGCGGCAGCCGCGAGCAGGCGCTGGCCGATCTCTCGACGATCGAAAACCAGCTCCAACAGCGCATCGACCCAAATGCCGACGCACATCGCGCCGCGCTTGAGCAGCTGGCACGCAACTTGCAGGGGCTTTCGGGGCGGCAACCGACGCAGCGCCCTAGCATCGACCAGGCGGCTCAGCAGCTCAACCAACTGGCCCAGCAGCTTGGTCAGCTCTCGCCCGAGCAGCGCCAGCAGGCGGCGAACAATTTGAATCAGCAGGCCGGGCAGCTGGCCCAGAGCGATCCGCAGCTCGCGCAAAATCTATCGAACGCGGCGCAGTCGATCCAGCAGGGCAATATCCAACAGGCTCAGCAGGCGCTCCAGCAGGCCGCACAGCAGGCCAAGCAGGCCCAGCAGCAGCAAGCGCAGCAACAGGCGCTCCAGCAATCGCTTTCGCAGCTGCAGCAGAGTCGCCAGAGCGTCGCGCAGGCCGGTCAGCAGGGGCAGCAAGCGCAACAGGCACAGCAGGGACAGCAAGGCCAACAAAGCCAGCAGGCACAGCAAAATCAACAAACACAGCAGGGCCAGCAGGGTCAACAAGCACAGCAGGGCCAACAAGGTCAACAGGGACAGCAGGGACAGCAGGGGCAGCAGGGGCAGCAGGGGCAGCAAGGTCAGGGCCAGGGTCAAGGTCAAGGCGGCCAGGGTGCTGGCCCGCGCAACACGAACAATGCCCAAGGGCAGGGCGGCCAATCAAATCCGAACTCGAACCAGGGCAATCCCGGCGGTGGTCAAGGGACCGGCCACGACGACTTAGTCTACAAGCCATACGACCCAGCCAACCTGCAATCGCGGCCCGAGGCGGTTCAGGGGCAGCAGGGTGCGGGCGGCGATACGCAGACCCAGCAAGGTCAGACCAATTTGCCGGGCGTATCCAATCCATCGCAGGTGCCGTATCAGCAACAACTTCCGCAGTACCAGCGCGCGGCCGGCGAAGCGCTCGACCAGAGCGCCATCCCGCCGCATCTCAAAGACTATGTACGGAATTACTTCTCGAACCTCGAGCCAAAACAGTAACTGGCTCGAAGCAGGCACAATCGTGGTATCGACACGCGGCATCCAGCTGACGGATGTGTGTAATCGTATGAATTCGACGAAGGAATCCAACCGGGACAGCGCCGTCCCTCGCATCTAGTCCCAACTGGGCCACATGAACGTTCCGGTCCACGCTTGTACTGGAACAAGGTGACTTCCATGATTCTAAAAATTGTAGGCGCGCTCGCTTTCCTAGTTCTACTTGGCAGCACGACGATTGTCCTTGGTGTCCGAAACAACCTATTTCCATCGAAAGCGTTACCGATCGCTTTCGCGCTGACCGCGGCATCATGGCTAGCATTTTTAATCGCTGCGATCACCGCAACCATTATTCTGCTTGGATTGCCAAGCGCATAGTGCCAATACTTCTCAAATAGTAACCACCAAGACGCCGGGTACCCTCTGGGTGACGCCAAGTGTGATATTTACCAGAAGTATCTTGGAGCCTTGGTGGTTATGATCTCTTTTTTCTGCGGCACGACGCTATTGAAAAGATACTGCGCCTAGTACGGCGCGCTAGAACCTGACCAGGAGTGACAATGACCAATCCCCAATCAGCTCAGCGTTTCGGCCCCGAAGAGTTTCGCCAGCGCGCCGCGATGATCGAAGCCGAAATCGGCCAGGTGATCGTCGGGCAGCGCGATCTCATTCGCCAGACACTGATCGTTATGCTGGCCGGCGGCAATGCTCTGCTCGAAGGCGTGCCAGGGCTGGCCAAAACGACGCTGGTACGCACGCTCGCCGATGTGATCGATTGCTCATTTAACCGCATACAGTTCACACCCGACTTGATGCCGGCCGATATCGTCGGCACCACGCTGATCAGCGAAGACGACGCCGGGCATAAGGCATTTCGCTTCGAGCCAGGACCGATCTTCGCCAATCTTGTGCTGGCCGACGAGATCAACCGCGCGACGCCCAAAACACAGAGCGCGCTGCTCGAGGCGATGCAGGAGCACACTGTCAGCGTCGCTAAGACGATCCACCGGCTGGCCGACCCATTCTTTGTGCTGGCAACTCAGAACCCGCTGGAGATGGAGGGTACCTATCCGCTGCCCGAAGCCCAGCTCGATCGCTTCTTCTTCAAGGTGCTGGTGCCATTCCCAACCACTTCCGACCTGGTCGAGATCGCCAACCGCACCACCACCGACAAGGCTCCACAGATTCGTAAGATCGCCAACGGCCCGTTGATCATCGCGATGCAGCGGCTCGCTCGCAGCGTGCCGATCGCCAGCCACGTGCTGTCGTACGCGGCCCGACTGATCACGGCGACCCATCCGGAAGACAGAGCGTCGCCAGAAATAACCCGCCAGTATGTACGCTATGGCGCCAGCCCGCGCGGCATGCAGGCGATGATTTTGGCCGGCAAGATCATGGCGCTGCTCGACGGGCGATTCAACGTCGCGTTCGCCGATTTGAAGCTGGCGGCGCTACCAGCGCTGCGCCACCGCATCATCCTCAATTTCGAGGCGCAGGCCGAGGGAATCTCGCCCGACGACATTATCCGGCAGATCGTTGAAATCGTGAAAACCGAGTGAGCTACATTGCAAATTGTAAATTGAATAGCAGCAATTTGCAATTCTCTGGGGCGGTTATGGTGCGTATCCCTGCGACAATAGTTGCGTTGGCGATGGCATTGGCGCTCAACGCCGGCACATTTGTCCTGGCGCAAGCATCGATGCTTGCTCAGCTGCCGATTGCGCTTTTGCCGCTTTGGGCCAGCGCTGGCGGCTTGATTGTCGGTCGCTGGGGTAAGCGCACGCCGCCGGTGCCGGGCTTCGCAGTCGGGCTGCTGCTGGTCGCCTGCCAGATTGGCGCGACATTCGGCGTCTACCCCCAGATCCGAGCCTTTATGAGCCCGCGGCTGGTGCTCATTCAGGTGATTGCGGCGATTGGCGGCGGGATGACCGGCACATTGCTGGCGCGGCGGGTGAATCAGACGGTGCCGCCTGAGCGGGAATATACGCCGCTTACCTAATGCATAATGCGTAATATGTACATGAGCTTGGATGCTTTAACGCTTTACATTTTACGTTTTACGTTTTACTCATATGACAACATCCACCACACAACCCCTATTCGACTCCACCTTCCTGCGCAAGCTCGACCGGCTCGCGCTGCTGACCCGGCGCGCTATGGCCGGCGATATGCAGGGCGAGCGGCGCAGCCCGCGCCGTGGCAGCTCGGTCGAGTTCGCCGACTTCCGATCGTACGTTCCTGGCGACGATATTCGCCAGATCGACTGGAACCTATACGCCCGCATGGAGCGCTTCTTCCTCAAGCTGATGGTCGCCGAGGAGGAACTGACTATTCACCTGCTGGTCGATAACACCGCATCGATGGATTGGGGCGATCCGAATAAGCTCACCTACGCCCGGCGCGCGGCCGGCGCATTCGGCTATATCGCGCTCTCGAGCCTCGATCGGGTCACGGTGACGACGCTGGCGGCGGGCAAGGCCCAGCAGTTGCCGAGCGTGCGCGGCAAGCGTGGCGCGCTGCCGCTCTTCAGCTTCCTGCACAAGCTGCCGGCCGGTGCGGAAGGAAACCTGCTGGCTACGGCCAAGCACTACATCCATATCGCGCGCAACGTCGGGCCACTGCTGCTGTGCTCCGACCTGATGGACCCAAACTGGAAAGAGGCGCTGCGCACGCTCACATCGCGGCCGTTCGAGATCACCATTCTGCACATTCTGGCGCCGCAGGAGCTGCGCCCCGACATCGACGGCGACTTCCGGCTGCTCGACGCCGAGGGCGGCGCGCCGATCGAGATCACCGCCGACCTTGACGTGCTGCGCGAGTACGATGAAAACCTGCAATCATGGCGCGCCGAGATCGAGAGCTTCTGCAGCGGGCGCGGCATCAACTATATCTTCGTCGATACATCGGTGCCAGTGGAAGAGTTCGTGCTGTCGAATTTGCGGCGGCGCGGCGTCTTGCGGTAGAATTATCCTGATCACCTCATAGGACTTGGTCAAATGTCGTTTCTTACGCCCCTCGCACTGATCAGCGCACTCATCGTCGGCCCAATCATCGTGGCTATGTATCTGCTCAAGCTGCGCCGCGAGGAGCGCCGGGTCTCGTCCACGTTTCTGTGGAAGCGGGTCGTGCGCGATGTCGAGGCCAATGCGCCCTGGCAGAAGTTGCGCCGCAATATTCTACTGCTGCTCCAGCTACTGCTCCTCTTACTGCTGGCCTTGGCGCTGGCGCGGCCGTTCTTTCGCACCACCGGCATTGCCGGACGCAACCTGATTGTGATCGTCGATCGCTCGGCAAGTATGGCCGCGACCGATCTGCAGCCAAGCCGGCTCGACGCCGCCAAACAGCAGGCGGTCGGCCTGATCGACCAACTACCCGACGGCGGGCGCGCCACGATCATCGCGGCGGGCGGGTTGCTGGAGGTGCCGGTGGCGGCGTCGACCGACCGGCGGCAGCTGCGCGATGCGATCGCCTCGATCGCCCAGCGCACCGGCGGCGGCAGCGATCTCGCTCAGGCGCTGACGCTGGCGGCGGCGCTTTCGTCGCGCGAGGCCGACAGCGAGGTGGCGATCATCTCCGACGGCAATGTGAAGATTCCAGCCGATATCAAGATGCCCGCCACGGTGCGCTACTTTCCGATCGGCCAGAGCGATGCGAACGTGGCCGTCAGCGCGATGGCGCTGCAACCCAGCGCCGCGGGCCAAACATTATTCGCCCAAGCCACCAACTACGGTCCAAGCCAGGTCGGCCGACGCATGGACATTTACCTCGACGACACGCTGTTCAACGCGTATAACCTGACGATCGACCCTGGCCGCGAGCAGTCGATCGTCGTCGAAGTGCCGGCGCAGGTGCGCAAGGCCGAGGCGCGGCTGGTCGACCCATCGAACGCCGACGCGCTGCCGATCGACAACCAGGGCTGGGCGGTCAACTCGATCGGCGAGGGCACCACCGTGCGGATCGTCGGCCCCGGCAATCGATTCCTCGAAACCGCCTTGGGCCTGCTGCCGAGCATCAAGACCACCCTGGTACCAACTAGCACCACCACCTTTACCGAGACCGCCGCGCAAGTGCCGGTGACGATTCTCGATGCGGTGGTGCCGGCCACGCTGCCGCCCGGCAACCTGTTCTTCATCGCGCCGCCGCGCTCGACCGAGTTCTTCTCGGTCACCGGCCAGGTCGATTTCCCGGCGCTGCGGCCGGCCCCCGGCGACGAGCCGCTGCTGCGCAACATCAAACTGAGCGATGTGAGTGTGCTCAAAGCCAATAAGCTTGTGCCTGGCAGCTGGGCGCGCGTGGCCGTCGACGGCGATGGCGGGCCAATGTTGCTGGCCGGCGAGCAGAATGGCCGGCGGATCGTCGTGCTAGCGTTCGACCTGCACGACTCCGACCTGCCGCTTCAGGTAGCGTTCCCGCTGCTGCTCTCGAATATCATCGGTTACCTCGCGCCCGGCAGCGGCGCCGAGGCGGCTCAGCTGGCCCCCGACCAGCCACTGGCCATCCCGGTCGACGCAAGCATCACCGCAGTGCGAGTGACCCGGCCCGACGGCCAGGTTGCCACACTGGAGATCAAGAATGGGCAGGCGATCGACGCCGACACGGGGATGTTGGGCGCCTACGTCGTCGAGCAGTTCCAGGGCGAGAAGCTGATCGCGCGCCAGCGCTACGCCGTCAACCTGTTCGCGCCGGATGAGTCAAAGATTGCGCCGCAGGCCGAGCTGAAGATCCAGCAGGTCAGCGGGCTCCAACAGGCCACCACCGCCGAGCGGGTCGGGCGGCAGGAGTTCTGGCGCTGGCTGGCCGCCGTGGCGCTGATCGTACTCGTGGTCGAGTGGCTGGTGTACCAGCGCAATGGCATCGCCTACCTGCGGCAGCGCTGGCAGCAGCGGCGCGCGCGGGCGCAAGGCTGAGAACCGAGAACGGGCACCCGCAGGGTCAACCAAGAACTATTCCAGTATGACCCGATGTTTGCGTTTCCTCGCAATGTCGGGTTGAGAGGATTTTACCTCGTCTGGCCAGCAGGAGGATCGGCCAACGGATAGGTAGCGGATTAGCGGATACGTTGTGCCATTTGTAGACCAAAGCAGTTCCAATTGAAGCGATCGAACGGTGTAGTAGACGGGATCGCGCCATGTCTACCGATAGATGGCTACCAGGAGGAACCGTGCTAGTCGATCCAGCCATTCCGCACCAAGACATCACCTATCGTATTATCGGCGCGGCCATGCGTGTGCATAATAAGATCGGGCCAGGCTACCGGGAAATATTCTATCAACGTGCTCTGAAGGCTGAGTTAGAAACCGAGGGCTTGAACGTTGAGGAAGAGCGGTCGTTCGATCTCTATGTAGATGATCGGTTTATTGGCCGAATCTACCTCGATCATCTGGTCGAGTCGAATGTCGTTGTCGAGTTGAAAGCCTTCCATCATCTGCTTACTGAAGAAGAGGTCGCGCAGGTTATCTGTTATCTGGCCGCCACTGATTTAAAGGTGGGTCTACTCTTGAACTTTGGCCGCAAACGTCTACAATACAAGCGCATCTTACAGCCGCGCGATGTGGCCGGCTGGCCCGATCGAATCCAGCGCTATCTGTGGAATCCTAAACCCTGAACAGCAGGCAGGCCGAAGGGCGACTCTAGGTAGCGGGCGCGGGAGTATCCGCTAATCCGCTACCAATCCGCTGACAAACTGCCTCTGCGCCACACAGGAAGCGCCATGCCGCATCTTAGCTTCATCTTCCCAACCTTGCTCTGGCTGCTACTGCTGCTGCCACCGCTTTGGGCGCTGACTCTGCCGGTGCCGCGTCGGCTGTCACGTTGGCGCTTCTGGGCTAGCCTGCTGCTGCGAACGATCGCGCTGGCGGGGCTGGTGCTCGGCCTCGCCGGGGCGCAGCTGGTCCGCCCGGTTGGCGCGGTCACCACCGTGTTTTTGCTCGACGGCTCCGATTCGGTCGCGCTCTCGCAGCGCGCCCGCGCCGAGTCGTTCATCCAGCAGGCGCTCGGCCACATGCCCCGCGACGACCAGGCCGGGCTCGTGGTGTTCGGGCAGCGCGCGTTGGTCGAGCGAACACCCTCGGATAACCGTGCGCTAGGCCAGGTCGCCACGCTGCCGGGCGGCAATGCGACGAACATCGAGGACGCGGTGCGCCTGGGGCTTGCGCTGCTGCCGAACGAGGGCCATCAGCGGCTGGTGCTGCTTTCCGATGGCGGCGCGAACGCCGGCGATGCCGATGCGGCCAGGCGTATCGCGGCCGCGCGCGGCGTGCCGATCGACGTGCTGGCGCTCAATGGGCTGGCCGATGGCCTGGATGTGCAGATCAGCGGCGTTGAGCTGCCGGCCGCCGCGCGCCAAGGGCAGCGCCTGCGCATGAAGATCAACCTGGAAAGCAGCACCGCCACCAGCGGGCGGCTGACCATCACCGGCCCCGCCGGCGCGACGATCGTCGATCAGCAGGTGCAGCTGCCGCAGGGCCCGCAGACGCTGGAGGTTGCGCTGCCCGAGGCCCAGCCCGCTTTCAATCGCTATGTCGTGCGGCTCGACGTGCCGAACGACGCGCGGCCGGCGAATAATGCCGCCGAGGCCTACAGTTTTGTCAGCGGCCGACCGCGCGTTCTGCTGGTCGAAGGGCAGCCGGGCGAGGCCCACAACCTAGCCGGCGCGCTCAGCTCGGCGCAGTTGGAAACGGCAAGTATCGCTCCCGCACAGGTGCCGGCCAATCTTGCCGAGCTGGCCGCCTACGACGCGGTCGCGCTGGTGAACGTGCCGCGCCGCGCGCTCCCCGATCGCGCACAGGCCGCGCTTTCGGCCTATGTCCACGACCTTGGGCGCGGCTTGCTGATGGTCGGCGGTGAGCAATCGTTCGGCGCAGGCGGCTGGCGCGATACGCCGATCGAGGCGGCCCTGCCGGTGACAATGGATCTGCCTACCCGCGTGCGCCTGCCGCCAGTCGGGATCGTGATTCTGATCGACGTCTCGGGCAGCATGGCCGCCGAAGAGAACGGCCGCACCAAGATCTCGCTCGCCGCCGAGGGCGCGCAGCGGATCGCGGCGCTGCTGCGCGACGACGACGAGCTGACGGTGGTACTGTTCGACAACGCGCCGCAGCAGGTGGTTGGCCCGTTGCCCGGCCGCAAGCGCGACGAGGCGATCGAGGCCCTAAGCCGCGCCGGCGCCGGCGGCGGCGGGATCGACATCCGCGATGGACTGGCCGAGGCGGCCAAGTACATCCGCCAGAGCGACAAACCCATCCGCCATATCATCACGCTCACCGACGGCAACGACACAGTGCAGCAGGAGGGCGCGCGCGATCTGGTGCAGCAGCTGCGCGATGAGAAGATCACGCTCACCTCGATTGCGATCGGCAGCGGCAAGGATGTCAGCTTCTTACAAGACATCGCGCGGATCGGCGGCGGGCGCACCTTTCTGACCGACCAGGCCGCCAATCTGCCGACGATCCTGGCCGGCGAGGCCCAGGCGGTGATCCAGCCCTACATCGTCGAGCAGGACTTCGTGCCATCGCGTGGGGCGCCGCACCCGATCCTGCGCGGCTTCGAGCGGGCGCCACAGCTCAAGGGCTATGTGATCACGACGCCGCGGCAGAGCGCGCAGGTGCTGCTGGCGACGCCACGCGGCGACCCGCTGCTGGCTGCGTGGCAGTACGGCCTCGGCCACGCGCTGGCCTGGACTAGCGACCTCAAAGGCCAGTGGGGCGCCGCATGGGTCAATTGGGATCAGTTTCCACGCTTCAGCGCCCAACTGCTCGGTTGGTTGCTGCCGCCGCCGGACGCGCAGAGTCTCACGTTCCAGTCGAGTTCCTCCGGCGCCGAGTTAGTCTTGACCGCCCAGGCGCAGGATCGGCTTGGGCAGCCGCAGACCGGCCTGAATATCAGCGGTCGGCTGCTCGGCATCGACAACATCACCAACGAGGTATCGCTGCGCGAAATCGCGCCGGGGCAGTACCGTACGACTGTGAGCGGCGCGCCGCCCGGCGCGTATCTTGTGCAACTCAGCGCCCAGGATCGGCAAGGCCAGCCGTTCGGCATGGTGACCGCCGGCGCAGTCGTGCCACAAAGCGCCGAGTACCGCAGCCACGGCGCCAACCCAGCATTGCTGGAAGGGCTGGCGCACGGAACCGGCGGCCGGATGAATCCGCTCCCGACGGCGGCCTTCGACGCCAATGGCGTAAGCCAGGGCGCCGTGCGCGAGATCGGGCTGCCGCTGCTCTGGCTCGCACTTCTACTGCTGCCCTTTGATATTGCGCTGCGACGCTTGCTCTTCGCCAACGACCAAGTCGCCGCGCTGCTCCGGCGGATTGGGCTAGCAAACCGAGAACCGAGAACGGGCACCCGCAGGGTCAACCAAGAACCAACGCCGGCGAGCACCGCTATCGCAGCTTCAGCGCCCGACAATCGCCCGACTAGCGCAACCACAAAACCCAAAGCTCAAAGCTCCGATCTCGAGCGGCTGCGCGCCGCCCAGGAGCGCGCCAGGAAAAAGGCGCGCGGTGAGGAATAACTTGCTGAATCTAACACCCGCGCAGCAGCTAAGATTTCGTATGGAGACGCAAGTGTCTCGCTCGTTGGCCATTTTTCGCTCCGCGGAGCGAAAAATGGCCAACAATAAATGTAAAGTACCATGCTGCCGCAGGCTGAGACGCTATTCGGAATGAACGTTACGCTAAAAAGAAAACAAAAGAATCTTGCCAAAGTCACACATTTGTGCTATACTATCTGCACCAATTGCTCCTGCGGCGCTATTGGGCTGGAGCGACCGAACGTTTAGGGACGAGAGAATACGATAAGCAAGAGTTAGAGCCCGGTCGAGCGACACCAGCCCACATCGTCCGGGCAGGAGGACAGGACAATGGCATCTCCACGCAAGAGCGGCGATGAGCGCACTATTTCGCGCACCTACCGTGCCGCCATCCGCATTGGCGAAGACTTTATCACCCTCGAAGAGACGATCGCATTACCAATCGACGCCTCGGACGAAGAGGTTGCCCAGGCGGTCGATCTCGGCTGGCGGATTTACCGCGCCCAGCGTGAGGCCGCCGAGGCTCAGGCCAGCGAGATCCGCAGCGCGATCGGCACGCCCCAACCATTCACCATGCGCGACCCCGATTCTCCAGCAAGCGACAAACAGCGCAACTATATTGCAACGCTGCAAGATCAGATCAATTGGAACAGCGAGCAGCTTGCCGCCTACGCCGAAGAGCAAGAGGTCGATCTGGTGACGATGACGAAGGGCCAGGCCAGTCTGTTCATCGACGGCTTGAAAAAGCTGTCCGAGGAGCGCTCGACTTACAATGGCGATAGCCGCGCTAGAGCATCCGCGCCGCGCGTTGAGACGGCGGCCCAGCCCACGCGCGCCGCCGACGGCGCGCCGGTGAACGAGAAGCAGATCCATGCAATGGAGCGGCTGGCTCAGCAGCAAGGCCTCGACCTCGACATGGAATCGCGCCGTCGCTTCGGCGTGGTGACCCACGGCCTGACCTACGAGCAGGCCTCGACACTGCTGCGCGATCTTCAACGCCCGGCTGGAACGCGGCGCCCGGCCAACGAGACGGTATTGTGAGATTGCAAATTGCAGATTGCCAATTACTCAATTTGCAATTTGCAATTTACTACAAGTACCCGTAACCTTTTTTTAACATCGGCGGTACAAATAATGAAGCCAGTCGCCGTGACTGGCTCGAATGGGAAGAGTTAGTAACACGAGGTAAGAGTCATGGAACAGATCAAGGGAACAGTCAATCGGGTGGAGTTGGTCGGATGGATTGGGTCGGAGCCGGAGCAGCGCTTCATCCCCTCGGGCACGGCGGTCTGCAACTTCCGGGTTGCGACCAATCGGCTGGCGGGGCGAAACGAGGCCGGCGAGCGGATCGTCGAAGCCGAGTGGACCACGGTTGAGGCGTGGGACAAGCTGGCCGAGCAGTGTGGGCGCTTCCTTCACAAAGGCAGCCGCGTGCGCGTGATCGGTAGCTTGCAGACCCAATCGTGGGAAGACCGCGAGAGTGGCCAGAAGCGCTTCAAGACGGTGGTTCGCGCCGAGGATGTCTTGTTCCTGAGCACGCGCGAGCGGGCGCAGGACGAGGCTGAGGCGGTCGAAGAGGTGGCCGAGGATCTGCCGTTCTAATCCGATTGGCGTTCGTTGATCAGTCACGGCAGGCGCTCCGATCCGCAAGGGTCGGGGCGCTTGGCGTTGGGAGCTGATACCAAATTCGGCTGATTGCTTACGAAATCCCCATATTGGCGCCGCTGGCGGGCGTCATCGAAAACGTAATTGATCGCCCATCCTTTGGTATGAGTTGCGGAACAACCCCTTCGCTGAGCCTTCCTACACTTCGCTCAGCGGCGCCGGCCGCACTTTGTTTCAGCGCTCCAACGCCTCGGCGACCAGTAGCCGAACGAAGTGGTGGTATCCATGGCACGCTCCTGCCGGATGGCTACCTTTTGAGTCTCCTTATTGTACACCAAAGGGCGCCCCGGCGGGCCGGCGGCTGTGCTGTAATTGCGCCAGTTGGCATCCACTAAATAAAGGAGGCACACCATGCAAGCCCTACGGTTCCCCCGGTTACTCCTCGTCGGCCTGCTGGCGCTATTGGCGCTCGCGCCTATCTCTACGCGGCCCGCCGCCGCCGCGCCTGTGATCACGACAGACGTGATGAGCGTGACGACCCCGGCTCCAATCGGGGCCGATTGTGGGGAGTTTCAGATCCTGGCGACCTTCACCGTCGAGCGACGCAACATCACCGTTTATGACGATGCCGGTCACCCGCTGCGACAGATCCGGCACGCCAGCTTTACCGGAACTCTGTTCAATTCGGCCACCGGCGCATCCGTGCCCTACGAAGGAACGTTCACCCGCACCCAGGACTTCGTGGCAAATACCGGCACCTTCACCGGGCTACACCTGATGGTGCGGATTCCGGGCCAGGGCGTGCTCGCGCTCGATGTCGGGCAGACGATCATCGATTTTTCAAGCCAGCCCCCAGCGATCATCTTTGAAGCCGGTCAGCACCAGTTCAATGCGCAGGTCTGCCAGCTGCTCGGCTAAGCCAGCGGCCGATCACCTGGCGTAAGGTGGCGAGCGCCCCGATCCGGCCGGATCGGGGCGCGTGGCGTTGGTATGTACGCGGTGTTCCGCACGGGATTAAGGCGGCGGACACTGCTCGGTATGTAAATACTTCCGGCATTCGTCGGTCATCAACGAGCGCGTGACGCGCGTCTCGGCTAGAGCCACCAGGTCTTCTATCCGTAGGGCGTACACCCGCGCCGTGCGATCGCGGCTGGTCGTGACCAGTCGCGTTCCATCCGGACTGAAAGCGACGCGATATATGGCGGCCGTGTGGCCGTAGAGGGTCAGCGGCTGTGCGCCGGGGCCGACCGACAGGTCCCAGATTTTGACCGTCCGATCCACGCTGGAAGTGGCGAGGTGCCGACCATCGGGGCTGAAGGCTACGCCGCCCACCGGCCCTGTATGGCCAGCCAGGGCGAATAACTCTTGGCCGGTCGCAACTTTCCAGATCTTCGCCGTTCCATCGTTGCTGGTTGTTGCCAGAAGTGATCCGTCAGGGCTGAAGGCGACACCCCCCACAATGCCTGTATGTCCAGAGAGCGTCAGCAACGTTTTGCCCGTCGCTGCCTCCCACACTTTCGCCGTGCCGTCTTCGCTGGCGGTAGCCAGGCGCGTCCCATCTGGGCTGAAGGCGAGCGTCCCGATATTAGCGGTGTGACCGACTAGGGTGCGGAGGACAGTGCCAGTCTCAGCATCCCAGATACTGGCGACTCCATCGACGCTGCCGGTGGCAATGTATTTCCCATCGGGGCTGTAAGCGACGGAGAAGACCTGCGCGTTGTGGCGCAGGGTGAGCAATTCTTTGCGCGTCGCTAGATCCCAAACAACGGCTTCAGACTCGTTCCGATTACCTGCGACCAGATGCGTCCCATCCGGGCTAAAGGCGATACCCATGGCCCCCGGCTTGAAACCAGAAAGCGTGAACAACTCCTGCCCGGTTTTAGCATCCCAAATTCTTACCATCTGATCAAGGCCGCCCGTGGCGATGCGCGTCCCGTCGGGGCTGTAAGCCAGGCCCCACACCCGATCGGTATGGCCGGTCAGGTTGAACCATTCGCGGCCCCCCTGGGGTGACACATCCCACAACTTCACCGTTCTGTCACGACTGGCGGTCGCTAAAAGTCTGCCATCCGGGCTGAAGGCAACACCCATAACACCACTCGTGTGGCCGGACACTGTGAGCAACTCGCGCCCGGTGGCGGCCTCCCAGATCTTCGCTGTCCCATCTTCGCTGGCCGTGGCGAGCAGTTTACCGCTGGAGTCAAAAGCGATCTCTGTCACTAAGCTCGCGTGGGCGAACACGGTGCGCAGGCTTTGGCCCGTAGCGGCATCCCATACTATCCAGGTCGTATTGAAACTGCCGGTCGCCAGGCGCTTGCCATCCGGGCTGAAAGCGATGCTGCTGACCCGGTCAGCGTGGGGCAGGTTGAGCAACAGCTGGCCGGAAGCGAGGTCCCAGACTTTGGCCATATTATCGTTGCTGGCGGTGGCCAGGCGTGTCCCATCGGGGCTAAAGGCCAGGGTACCGACTTTCGTGCTACCTTTACTCACATCCTGGATAGGGCCAGTGAGCGTCAACAATTCCCGGCCCGCCGTCGCGTCCCATAGCTTCGCCTCGCCATTGGCGCTGGCGGTGGCCAGGCGCGTCCCGTCAGGGCTGAAAGCCAGAGCCAGAACTTCATCGGTGTGTCCGGATAGCGCGAGCAGTTCCTGGCCTGAAGCAGCATCCCATACTTTGGCGAGGTGGGCGCCGCCGGCCGCCAGTTTCGTCCCGTCCGGGCTAAAGCTCAGGATGCGATAACGGGCGGTCGTCATCGTGAGGCTAATTGGGATCGTGAGCAGTTCTTTGCCTGTGGCGGTCTCCCACATTCTTACCGTACTGTCCTCGCCGATCGTCGCCAGGCGCGTTCCGTCTCGGTTGAAGGTGAGGCCCGCGACGTCACGGGTGTGGCCGCGCAGGGTCAACTGCACTCGTGAGGTCTGCACCGCCCGATGCAGCGCGTCCTGTGCTTCGAGCAGGGGCGGCTGACCGGCAGCATCCGTCAGAGCTACGGCCTGCAGGGCCAGCAGGATACTGCGCTCAGGGTCCACATCCAAATTGAAATTGGCGGCTCCCGCCAGCTCGCGCGAGAAGGCCAGGGTGCGCTCGGCCTGGGCAATGTTACGCTGGCGGAAGGCGAAGCCTGTTAGCGCAAGGGCGACCGCAGTGGCCAGCGCCAGCACGGCCACCAGCCCCTGCAAGCGCCGCCGGGCGCGCTGTTCGAGCATGGCTTCGCGGGCCTGCTGCGCGGTCTCCCGCGCCCGCTGTGCGTCCCGCTCGGCCAGGCTGGCGTCGAGATACGCTTGTTCTTCTTCATTCAGCGCCAGGCCCCGCCTTGAGCCGGAGTGCCCCGTGAGCCCAGGGTCGCTGGACGCCGCCAGCGTCTCAAATTGCGCCAGCCGTGCGCCCGTCGCGAGGAAGCTCTGGTCGCGCCCGGCGCTCACCCACTCCGTCGCAGCGGCCATCAGCCGGCGCTGGAGACGCAGGTCGTCGCGGCTCTCGTCCAGCCAGGCCCGCAGGCGGCCCCACTCGCGGATCAGCGCCTCGTGCGCCACCTCCACCGTCGGCTCGCGCGTGATCGGGTCGCGGTCGAACGTCAGCAGTCGGTAGCGGCCGTACAAATCGATGACCTTGTCCGTGGTCCGTGGTCCGTTGTCCGTTGTCGATCCACCAGCCTCGGTTGCAACTGACAGCTGACCAGGGACAACGGACGCCAACTCGGCGCGGCGGACGCGTCGCCGGGTGTCTTCGGCCCCTTCACCCGGCGTAATCAGGCGCAAGAAGAGCTGACGTGCCACCTCCTGCCCCTGCGCGTCCAGCCCGGTGTAGATCTCCTCGGCTCGGCGGGTCAGGGCCCCCAGCACGCCACCACTGGCGCGATACGCCGCCAGAGTCAGTGTGCGCCCCTCGCGCCGCTCGAACAGCTCGGTCAGCGCATATTGGAGCAGCGGCAAGGTTCCCGGCTGGTCGCCGACATCCTTCACGATCGCCGTGGACAGTTCTGGATCGAGCACGAGACCGGCGCGGCGCGCCGGGCCGACAATGGCATGCTCTAACTCGTCCGGGGTCAATGGCAGCACAAACTCGGTGTGCTGGCGCAGGAGCTCGCCGAAATCCAGGTACTGCAGCGGCCGGTCGGTGAAATCGGCCCGCAGCGTGATCACGACGCGCAGCCGGCTGCGTGGATCGAGCACCGCCAGGAAGCGCGACGTAGTCCGTAGTTCGTAGTTCGTAGTCCGTTGTCCCCCGCTTCTTTGTTCTCCCGGCGCTGGTTCTTGGTCCTCCGCCATGCACTCCAGCAGGCGCTGGATCAGCGTTTCGCGCCCGAAGAAGTCGGCGGCGTCCGCCTCGCCGAACGCGCGCAGGCCCTTATAGGGGTTCTCCACTACCGCGAGATCCGTCATCGTGATCGCGCTCTGCGCCACCATTGGTGGAGCGACCATGGCTAGCGCGATCGGGGTGGCATCCAGCGCCGCCGTCTCCTGCGCCCAGGCGGCCGGCGCGCTGCCTGACGCGATGGCCCGCTGCCAGTCCTCTAACATGCTCACGACATCTGGGTAGCGCTCGTCCGGCGCCTTCGCCGTCGCGCGCTGGATGAGCGCATTCAGCGCGTCCGGCAGGTCGGGGCGGCGCACCTGGAGCGACGGCAACGGCGCATGCAGCTGCTGATACAGGCGCTCGGCCGGTGGCAGATCCGCGAAGGGATGCGCGCCGGTAAGCACCTCATACACGAGCACCCCTAGGCTATAGATGTCGCTCTGCGGCGTGACTGGCTCGTCCTTGATCTGCTCGGGCGAGAGGTACTCGGGCGAGCCGACGACCGAGCCGGGCTGTGTCTCGCCGACCGCGTCCGATATAAGCAGATCTTTGGCGATGCCGAAGTCGGCCAAGTAGGTGTTGCCCTCCTCGTCCAGCAGGATGTTGGCCGGCTTGAGGTCGCGATGCACAATGCCCTGACGATGGGCGAACGCCAGCGCGGCCCCGATCTGATCCAGCAGCCGCGCACACCGTTCAAGCGACCAGGGGCTGTCGCGCAATGCGGCGTCCAGGCTCCCGCCACGGACGTAGCGCATCACCAGGTAGGCGCCGTCGGGCTCGCGCCAGTAGTCGTAGAGCGGGACGATGTACGGATGCTCCAGCCGCGCGACCAGCTGCGCTTCGGCCTCGAAGCGGCGGATGAAATCAGGGTGGTTGGCGTACTCGGGCCGGATGATCTTGATCGCCACCTCGCGCCCGACCGCTGGCTGCGCGGCGCGGTAGACTGCGCCAAAGCCCCCCAAGCCAAGTTGCTCGCGCAGGTCATATCCACGGAGCGCCTGCGGGGTCGGCGTGCCCTTGGTTGGCCGACGCTGCGGGGATGGTGAGAGTGGCGGTTCAGGGGGAGCGGGGAGCCGATCGATCGCCAGCTCGGCGCGCGCCGCCTTCAAAAAGGCCGCTCGATCCGGAGCAGGTATCTGTAAACACTCCGCCAAGCGCTCGGCGAGCTGTTTGGAGGGGCGGCGTTCGTCGGCCTCGAGCTTCTTGATCGTGGTCACGACACAGCCGACCCGCTGGGCGAGCTCCGCCTGGGTCAGGTCGAGCGCTTTGCGCCGGCGCCGTAGCCAGTAGCCGAACGAACTGGTGCGCTCCATGGCACCCTCCTGCCGGATGGCTACCTTTTGAGTCCCCTTATTGTACACCAAAATCCCGACAGCTCACGAACTGTCACAATCACCGGGCTCCAAGGGCATTTCATCGTTCCCGGTGAGGGTCTTATCGCCGCCGATGTCGGCCGGGTGGTGCTGTTGCTCAGTGGTCCAGATGACACCGAGCCAGAAGTCATCTTCGAGAAAGGCCAGTTCGTTCATGGCGCGTTCCCAACCATTTGCGATGTCTTAGCACCGTAACGGGAGGTCATCATGGCAATCACACAAGGCATCGTGGTGTATGCCACTCTAAGCATGATCCTCTATTTTCTAGGGAGAGATAGGGTTATGCGACGAATCGTGCTGCCGCTGGTGGCCAGTTGTTTAGTGATCGTCGGCCTCGCCGGAGTATGGACTGCGGCCCGTCCGCCGGTCCAGTTGCTGCTTCCGCCTCCTTCACAAAGGGAGCCGCGTGCGCGTGATTGGCAGCTTCTACACTCAGTCGTGGGAAGACCGCTCTAGCCCGATTCAGCGCCGTATCTGTCACGGCGAACACAGCCGCCCCAGCCGAAGAGGTTGGGGCGGTTGCATTTCTAGCCTGCTGCGTTGCCGATACAAGGTTAATCGTCAATCGTAAATCCGATCTTCACCGTCACCTGCCAGTAGGCGATGCGCCCCTGGTCGATCTGGCCGCGGGTGTTGACGACTTCGAACCAGCGCATGTTGTGGATAGTCTTGCCGGCCTTAGCGACGGCGTTCTGCACTGCGGCGTCGAAGCTGCTCGACGACGAGCCCACGAGCTCGACTAACTTGTACACATGCTCGCTCATAATGCTCTCCTTTCCCTACATAATGCGACCTATCGGTGATCCTCAGGGCATCTGCGCGGTTCCAGCCAAAGCATCGGCGATCGCCTGATTGAATGGCAGTGCCTGGCCGGCAGCCCAGGCGGCGGCGAAGCGATCCTCGCCGAGCTGGGCGCGGGCCATAGTGACCACCCGCTCGTAGGTGGCGCGAGCAGCCGGAGCCGGGCGACAGCCAATAGCTGTGCGCAGCGCTTCGGCGGCGCCCCACGGCCGAGCCGCGCGCTCGGGCTCCTCGTCGAGAACAGCGACGCTCCCCAGTCCCGCTAGGCACCAGGCGATCCCGGCTCGATCGCCAATCTTGCGGTTCACATCCAGCGCTTGCGCGAGCCATGTCGCCGCGGCGCTCAAGTCGCCCTGCGCCAACGCGGTCTCCCCGAGCGCATGCGCGCGCCAGGCAATGCCCCAATGCTGGTCGCCAAATAGCCCAAACCATTCCAGGCTGTCGACGTGGAGCTGACGCACGCGGTCGTAGTCGCCGCGCAATTGGGCTGCATGCCCGAGGTGGTTGAGCACCCAACCCTGACGGTAGATCATGTTGGACTTCGGCTCGAGTGCTATGCTCTCCATCAAAAGCTGCTCGGCGCGCTCGGCATCCTCCTCCAAGATTGCCACCTCGGCCATGGTCGTCAATACCCAGCCAGTGCCAGCCTGATGACCCAACGCACGATAAAGCGCTAGGCTTTCCGCTAACCGCGCCCAAGCCGTCGGCGCATCGCCGCGCTCGCGCGCCAGCCAGCCGAGGCGATGTAGGAGCCAGGCTTCACTCTGGCAATCTTCCAGGACACGGTAGATCGCCAGGCTTCGCTCGAACTGAGCTTGAGCTTGGGCATAATCGCCCTGCAAGGCGACGATCTCGCCCAGAATGTACGCCGCATTCGCATGCACATCTGTGACAAGCGCAGATCCCGACGCGTCAAGGACAGATTCCAACTCTCGCGCTTCATTGCTGTACCCGCGAACGAACATGAATAAGGCGAGTCGCGTCGCCAGGCGCAACGTTGTCTCCCAGAACGCGGGCACACTCTGGCTCCACGCCAGCGCCGCACGCATGTTTTCCTGCTCGGGCGCAAGGTGGTCGAACCATGCCGACGATACCAACCCCGCCTGTTGTGGCCGCACCGCACCCACTTCGGAAAAGGCGTGGTAGTATTCGGCGTGGCGCGCCCGCACGGCATCGGCCTCACCGCTCCCTGCCAGTTTCTCCAGCGCATACTGGCGGATCGTCTCGAGCATGCGGTAGCGCGCCGCCACGCCGCCCTGCTCCACCTGTACCAACGACTTATCCACCAGGTGCCCGAGTAAATCGAGAATTGAGAATTGAGAATTGAGAACCGCATGATCATATGTTGCTTTTCTCAATTCTTCATTCTCAATACTCAGTTCGCATACAGCCTCGGCCCCTTCGAGTGTCCAGCCACCCACGAACACCGCCAGGCGGCGCAGCAGCACCCGCTCCGCTTCGGCCAGCAGATCGTAACTCCAGTCGATCAGCGCCTGCAAGGTCTGCTGGCGCGGCAGCGCGGTGCGACTGCCACCGGTCAACAGCCGGAAGCGGTCGTCCAGCCGCGCGGCAATCTGTTCCACCATGAGCATGCGCACCCGCGCCGCCGCCAGCTCGATCGCCAGCGGAATGCCATCGAGCCGCGCGCAGATCTGGGCGAGCGACGCGGCATTCGCGTTCGTGACCGTAAACGCGGGTTGCACCGCGCGCGCCCGTTCCGCGAACAGCTGCACTGCTTCATATTGGATGAGCTGGTCCAGCGGTGGCAGCTGACTCGGGTCGGGCGCCGCCAGCGCGGGCACGCGGAAAAACGCCTCGCCGGCAATCCCGAGCGGCTCGCGGCTGCTGGCCAGAATGCGCAGCTGCGGGTCGGCATGCAGCAGCGTGTCGGCCAGCTGGGCGCATGCGTCGATCAGGTGCTCGCAATTATCCAGTACCAGCAGCATATCCTTATCGCGCAGGTGCGTGATGAGCGTGGCGAGCAGCGGCCGGCCGGGCTCCTCACGCATACTCAGCACGGTGGCGATTGTCTGCGGAATGAGCGCCGGATCGGCCAGTGGCGCCAGCTCGACCAGCCAGACTCCATCAGGGAACCGCGCGTGCATCGTCGTCGCCAGCTGCAGCGCCAGGCGGGTCTTGCCGGTGCCGCCTGGCCCAGTGAGCGTCAGCAGGCGGGCGTCAGCAAGCGTGGAGGAAATCGCCGCCAGCTCGTGTGTGCGGCCGACGAAGCTGGTCAGTTGTGCAGGCAGGTTGTGCGACACGGCGGCGACAGGGGTAGGCGCTTGTGCTGCTTGCACAGTAACAGCCCGCGGCCGATCGGCATGTTCACCGCGCGCATGCTGCATGAACGCGGCCCGCTCGCTTGACGGAATGCGCAAATGCTTGGCCAGCAACTCGGCAATTTGAGCCGACGGCCGGCGCTCCTCGGCCTCGATCTTTTGGATCGTCACCGCGGCGCAACCGATCCGCCGCGCGAGGTCGCCTTGGGTGAGGTCGAGCGCCTTGCGCTGCCGCCGCACCCAGTAACCGAACGAGGTTGGCATATCCATCGCGCCATCCTTACGAGGCATACAGCTATTTGTATGGGTGGTGTATGTCCTATTGTATCACTTTCGCCTACCCGCTGAATATGCACATCTGGTGTAATAGCATCACGCAAATCATAAAACAATCGAGTATCGCACAAGGAGGACGGTCATGTTCGATCCGAATACGATTCGACTGAACGAGACCCTGTATCGCGAGCGATTGCAAGCCGCCGAGCAGGCCCGGCAGCGGCGAGCCACCTGGACGAGCGGCACGCATGTGATCGATCGGCTGCGGTTGGCGATCGGTAGGCAGCTGATGACGTTGGGCCAGCAGATGCAGATGCATCCTACCGCCAATCGTGCCAATCCGTGATGCTAATGAACATTAAAGAATTAGTCGGGTATAGGCCGCCGGGTACCCACACCCAGAGGGTACCCGGTGCCGGCCTTCGTGACTGTAGCCAAGAGCTTTAGCTCGCTGGCGGGCCCGCCGGGCGCCTTAACCCGCCGGCTACAGCAACCAAGCCCGCATTCGTGGGCTACCCGATTATTTTCTTCATCTTCATCAGCACCTCCCGCTTGGCGAGCGATCGTGTAACTACTGTCAGTATGAAAGGAAACTCTCTGCTATGCTAAGCGATTGGCGCATTCTATGTACACTCAATCCAAGCATTCGTCGCTATCTTGTCATTTGGGCACTGCTTGGCTTCGGCTATTTTGGCATTCAGGGCGTACTGCTCAATCTGTACCTTATCCGGCTTGGCTTCGGCGCCGCATTCATCGGCCTGCTGATCGCCTCTGGGCAGATCATCTGGGCAGCGGCCGCGCTGCCCGCCGCCGCAATCGGCCAGCGCTTCGGGCTGCGAGCGGCGCTGATCGCGGCATGTACGCTCACTACGCTTGGGATGGTCTTGTTGCTTCTGGTCGAAGCTTTACCCGCGCCGATGTGGAGCACCTGGCTGTTTGGATGTTGGTCGCTGATGTGGCTCGGCGTTGCGTTGCTCACTGTGAACAGCACGCCGTATCTGATGCAGATCAGTTCGCTGGAGGAGCGCAATCACGCCTTTGCCGCGCAGAGCGCGGTGATGGCGCTGATGGGCTTCCTCGGCAGCGTAATAGCCGGCTTATTGCCGAATCTGTTTGTCGCCTGGTTTGGCGGCTCGCTCGACCAGACCGCGCCATTTCGCTACGCACTCTGGCTGACGCCCTTGGCGTATACGGTCTGCATCTTTCTGTGGGCCGGCGCCCGCCCGGCACGCTGGCTGGGCGAAACCGAAGCAGCGCCGACTAGCGCAAAGCCGCTCGGGCTGTTCATCTTCTTCGGGTTGGTGGTATTCCTGCAGACCGCCGGTGAAGGTTCAGTACGAGCCTTCTTCAATGTGTATCTGGACAAAACACTCGGCCTGCCCACTGCTCAGATCGGTACGATCTTTGGCGTCGGTCAGCTGCTGGCGATCGCCGCTGCGCTGGTCGTGCCGAGCTTGCTCAGGCGATCGGGCACCACACTCGCTCTGGCGGGCTCGACGCTGGGGATGGGTGTGGCGCTGATCGTACTGGCGGCGTTCCCGCACTGGCTGCCGGCGACCCTCGGCTTTATCGGAATGATGGCGATGAGCTCGGTGAATGGGCCGGTGCGGGGTATCTTCAGCCAGGAGATCGTGGCGCTGCGCTGGCGCACAACTACATCGGCGATCACCACGATCGGGCTGGCGCTTGGGTGGGCCAGTGCCGCCGCGGCTGGCGGCTACTTGGTGGCCTACGGCGGCTTCAGCAGCTTATTCTCGCTGAGCGC
>WNGA01001570.1_pt1 | contig 70901 bp, 71 predicted proteins | sample 5400061 | NCBI WGS metagenome assembly WNGA01 (sample SAMN13153366, study PRJNA577476) | soil metagenome | isolation source: 100 cm soil or saprolite under grassland replicate 2 | place: USA:California | collected 2016-06-15
CTTCCGGGCCCTTCGTACCTTCGCGCTGCTCGAACTGCACGCGGGCACCTTCGGCGAGCGACTTGAAACCCTCGCCGGCGATGTTGCTGTGGTGGACGAAGAGATCCTTCGATCCCTCCTCGGGGGTGATGAACCCGTACCCCTTATCGTCGTTGAACCACTTGACGATTCCGTTGGCCATGAAAAAACACCTCCCTTGCTGCGTAACGAACGCGTAGGGAAGGCGCTGGGCACATCCGGACTCGCTCTAGGTCTTCAACCACGATAGCAGGCCATCGTCCACGGTCGAACCTGGTCAGTCGACCACGAGCTCGACGCGCTGAAGTCGAAGACGTCTAGCGGCGGCGAAGGCCGCGAAGCATGCGCCGCAAGCGGCCGCGGCGGAGCGCACGCGCGTCAACGGGCGTCAAGACGCTCCGCATGGGGCGTCGTTCGGCGCGCTGCCGGTCGCCGCGCAGCACCTCGCGCATCTGTTCGAGCTGGCTGTTGGGTTCGTCCATCCGTGAGCGTTCGGGTCGCCGGCCGGCAATCCTGCGACCAGCGCGGTGCGATCGACATGGACCGCCCCGTGTGCCGGCGCGGGGCCCCCACGACTCAGTCGATCGAGCCGCGTGCCGCGATCCAACGGCTCTCGAACTGGAGAACGTTCGCGAGCCGATCGAAGTCCTCGTCGTAGTGCAATACGCCGACACTCGCGTCCGCAGCGCACGCGGCGATCAGAAGGTCGGGCAGCTTGACGCTTCGATGATGGAGCGGGGCTTCGTGTGCAAGCGTGCTGAGCGCCTGCTGGGCAGCGTTGGTTACGGATCGCGTCACGGGCACAGTGCGAAGCTGTGCCAGATCCGACGCCAGCCGGTTGAAGTCGTCACCGCTGCGTGTCGAGTACAACAGTTCGAGGTCGACGATCGGACACGTCACGATCTGCCTGCCGAGGAGCGCTCTCGACCACGCTTCTCGGGCGCGAGCGTGGCCGGCGCGCGACCACGCTGACTTGTCCGCGATGAAGGTCCGGCCGCCGTAGGGCGCACGCCTGCCGGGCACTTGCTACTCGCCGCCCCAGGCGAGCTCGTCGACGCGTTCGAGAATCTCCCAGTCGATCAGATCCTCCCGCTCCGTCGAGAACGCGACCAAACGCTGGAGCGCTGCCTCGCGCTCCTTGCTCTCCCGCTCGAGTGCTTGGGCACCCCTCAACGCGAGGTCGTGGACAACCGTCGCCGTCGGCACGCCACGAAAGTAGGGCTCGACGCGCGCGAGCGCGTCAGCGAGCTGTGGGTCGTTCGTGACGAGGATCCGGGGATGTTTGGTAGGCATCAGCTCAAGTGTAACACCGAAGTGATATAAGGGGAACACTTAGGTGTAACACCTCCGCCGATTGACACACGGAACCGCGCTGGAGTACGTTCGCCGTCAAAGCAGCGACACAAGGAGTGCCCATGCCGAGGCTCTCGCACCGTTGCTGCGGCGCAATCACATACACGGCGTCGGGTGAAGGTGCGCACGGCGGAGAACCCGCTGCCGCGCGCGACGCTCGGCGACTTCGGACTCGCGCTGCAGCTTGACGGGCCGGACCGGTTCGAGGAGTCGATCCTCGTCCAACCGGTCGTGCGCTCCCAGCTCACCGGTCTCGACACCGAGAGCGTGCGCTACTTCCGCGCCGACGAAGACGCTCGCGAGCTCCGCCCGGTGTGGAACTCCGGGCTCAACTTGCCGCTCGGGTTCGCCTGGGCGAGAGTCCGGCGGCCGGGCGTGTACGTCGCGATCGGCCTCCCGCGAGACCGCTTGCTCCAGGAGGCGATTCGACGCATGGCACAAGCGCGCCGGCTGGACGACTCGGATGAAGGGGCCGACGACCCGCTGCGCCTGTTGCTCGAGCTTCCCGTCGAGGCGCTGCAAGAGCTGCGCGAGTACCTGGCGCGCGTCGAGATCCAGACCACGCTCGACACCTCCTCGTTCATGGACGTCGAGGTGGGGCCGGGCCGGCACCCGCTCGGCTTCAGGCTGCCCGGCGGAGTGGATCTCGAGGAGCTGCGCAAGCGCGTCGACCGCCTGCAGATCCCGCCGGGCGGGCTTCCGGAGGAGCATCTCTTCTACCCGCCCGACATCCCGCGCAACAACGAGCCGCCGTGGAACATCCCGCCGGACGCGGGCCCGTGGGTGGGCGTCGACTGGCGGAGCTACCACGACCTGTCGATCTGGAAGCACCTCCGTCCGGAGGTGTTCGATTTCGTCTTCCCGCCGTGGCTGTTCAGCCCAGACTGGTGGATGTACCAGCACGACGAACGGCACACCGGCCACGCCTCGGGGCTGAGCGACATCAGAGCCGCGACCGTCCACAAGCTCTACCTCCACAAGACTGTCGCTGTCGACGGCCCGGTCGTCAGCAAGCCGTCGATCGTGGACGGCAAGGTCTACGTCGGGTCGGGGAAATCGGGTGGCACGGGCGGGACGCTGTACAAGATCGATCTGTTCAGCGGCACGATCGAGCACGCGCTCGCGACCTCGGGTTGGGCGTACTACGGGATCGCGGGGATCGGCGGCTCGCCCGCGATCGTCGGTAACCGCGTCTACTTCACCGCTGTTCACGGGACGGTCTTCTGCGTGAACGCGAGCACCTTCGCCCCCATCTGGTCCGTGAGCCTGAAGAGCGCCGACATCACGAAGAACCAGCCGGTGACGAATCCCAACGCGGACTCCTGGAGCGGCCCAGTGGTCGTCAACGGGAAGGTCTACGTCGGTTGTGGCGAAGGCGAGTCCGCGACGACGTACGGCTTCATCTTCTGCCTCGACGCGGCCACGGGGAACGTCCTCTGGTGCTTCTGCACGTGCAAGTTCACCGGTGCCGGAAACAACCAGCCGAACCACCTTCCCACCGCGGTCGCAGCGCCGTGGGCGGCCGCGCACGGCTTCACGGTCAAGCCGAACCCACCCGAGACCGGCTGCAGCGTCTGGTCGTCATGTGCCTACGACGGCGTGAACAACCGCATCTACGTCGGTACCGGCAACTCGCAGTATCCGGACACCGCGCAGCCGGACCAGCTGTACGGCAGCGGCCTGATCTCGCTGGACGCTGACACCGGTGCGTTCAAGGGCTTCTTCCAGCCCGCCGCCTCCGACAGCTACTGGCCGAACGACTGGGACATCGACGTTCCGGGCTCGGCCGCCGTGTACACGATCCCGGGCAAGAAGCGCGTCGTCGCATTCGGAAGCAAGAACGGATCGTTCTTCGTGCTCGACGCCGGGAACATCAACAACGTCGTCGCGCGCCGGCAGCTGCTCCCGCGCCTCGGCGGCACAGGGCTGCCCGCGAGCCCCGGCACGTCGATCCCGGAGATCGTGCCGCACCCGAACGGCGGCGTCGAGAACAAGTACGGCGTCTTCGGCACGCCCGCGATCCACTTCAGCAAGAAGCGGCTGTTCGTCGGCCTCGGCGGCTACGACGGTATGCATCTCGACGCCGGGGCCGGGATCGACCAGACGCGGACGCCGTTCATGCGCGCGCTCGATTGGGAGGATCTCCAGGACGCGTGGCCGACCGCGGTCGGCTCGGACGGGATCATCCGCTACACGAACACGAAGCCGCCGATGTACTCGTCACACGAGGTCGGGCTGAGCTCGCCGGCCGTCGTGCACGACGTCGTCTTCGTCACCACGAGCGGAGGTGCGCAGCCCGGTTTCTACGCCCTCTCGGTCAAAGACGGGCACTGCCTCTGGAGCGCCGGCGGGCTGCCGACGGGGCAGTGGGTGCTCGGCCCGAGCGTCTACGGCAACTACGTCGTCCTGGGCGCGGGCGACCGCGTCTACATCTATCGCCTCGGGCCGCGCTGGAAGTATCCGCCCTGGCCGATCCTGTACCGCAAGCCGTGGCCGTGGGAGATCGCCGAGAAGGTCGGCGCGCTCGCGCCGGAGCCGCCGATCGGGCCGTGGCCCGGTCCGGATCCGGGGCCCCCGCTGCAGGGCTGATGGCCGCGACGGCCGAGATCGTCCTGCTCGCGGTCGCGCTCGGACTCGACAGCTTCCGGGTCTCGCTCGGTCTCGGCGCGGCGGGACTTGCGCGCGGCGTCGAGGTTCGCCTCGCATGCTCGTTCGCCCTCTGCGACGCAGTTGCGCTCGCGGTCGGCGTGACGCTCGGGCGAACGCTTGCGTCGCTGGCAGGAATGTGGGCGGATGGGCTCGGGCCGTTGGTCTTGGCGGCGTACGCGCTGTATGTCCTCTGGCTCGCGCGCGGGGCGAGCGCGGACGCGGTGACGGCACGGTGGGTCGTCCTTGGGCTGCCGCTGATGCTCAGCTTCGACAACTTCGTCGTCGGCGGAACGCTCGGCGGGTTACGTATCTCGCTGCTCGCGACGACGCTGCTCGTGGGCTTCGCGAGCGGTTCGCTGGCGCTCGCCGGCCTGGCCCTCGGCCGCCGGGCTGTCCAGTCGCTTCGCGTGAGGCCCGAGCTCGCGGGAGCAGCCCTGCTGCTCGCAGCGTCTGCGCTCTCCTTGTACTCAGGAGCCTGATTGCGACGGAGCGTTCTTGCATCGAGCGCCTTACTCGCCGCCGGCGCCGTCCTCATCGCCGCCGCGATCGCTCCGGCGCAGCGCAGCGCCGGAAGCGTCCTGCGCGTCGACCTCGAGCCCGACTTCGACTCGGTCGATCCGGCACTCGCGCTGCTGCCGCAGACCTGGCAGCTCGAGTACGCAACCTGCCTGAAGCTGATGAACTTCCCGGACAAGGAGGCGTCTCAGGGCGGTTCGCGTCCGATTCCCGAGGCCGCCGCCGCGCTGCCCGGCATCTCGCGCGACGGTCGGACGTACACGTTCACCATCCGCAAGGGGCTCCGGTTCAACACCGGCGCCGCGGTCACCGCTGCGAACTTCGCGTTCGTGATGAACCGCGTCCTGACTCCATCTCTTGCATCGCCCGGCGCGGCGTTCCTCACCGACGTCGTGGGCATCAACGTTCCCGCGCCGTACCGCTTGCGGATCGTCCTGCGGCGGCCGGCGCCGGATCTGCTCTCCCGCCTGACGCTGCCGTACTTCTGCGCGCTGCCGCTGGACACGCCGACCGACGCGCACGGGATCGGCGCGCCCGTTCCTTCCGCCGGCCCGTACTACGTCGCCTCGTGGGACCGCGGCCGCGGGGTCGTGCTACGGCGTAACCCGTTCTACCGCGGTGCGCGACCGCACCGGATCGACGAGATCGACTACACGTTCGGCATCAACCTGCAGGCCCAGCGGCTTCGCGTGGAGGCGGGGGAGAGCGACCTGGGTCAGTTTCCTCCCTCGGCGGCGGGCGAGCTCGCGGCGAAGTACGGCGTGAACAAGCAGCGGTTCTTCGTCAAGCACCAGCTGACGATCTGGTTTCTCGCGCTCAATCGCAAAGGGCATCTGTTCAAGAACAACGACCGGCTTGCCCGCGCGGTGAACTTTGCGATCGACCGCACCGCCCTCGCTCGTCAGCACGGCGCCCTCGCCGGGACGCGCACCGATCAGATCCTGCCGATCGGCCTCTCGGCGTTCGAGGACTGGTCGCTCTATCCCCTGAAGGCGCCTGACTATCGAAAGGCGAGCGCGCTGGCGAGCGGCCACCTCCGCGACCGGAAGGCGAAGATCTGGACGTTCAACCTCAGCTTCGGTCCCGCGGTCGCGCAGGTTGTCGCCTTCAACCTGAAGAAGATCGGGATCGACTCGGAGATCTCCGCGTTCGACCCGGTCGTCCTCAGGACGAAGGCCGGGGCGCGTGGGGCGGACTACGACATCATGGTCGCCGGCTGGGCCGCCGACTATCCCGACCCGTTCAACTTCGTCAATCGGCTGCTCAGCGGAAGCTCGATCAAGGACGCCAACAACGTCAACTTCTCGTACTTCGACGAAGGCCGCTGGAACAAACGCATGGCGGATGCCTCGAGGCTGTTCGGCCGCGCACGTGACCGCGCCTACACGCTGCTCGACCGCGACCTGATGGCGCAGGCGGCGCCGATCGCGCCGTATATCGCGTCGAACGCGCGGATCTTCGTCTCCTCCCGCGTCGGCTGCTTCACCTACCAATCGGTGTACGGAACGGATCTGGCGGCGCTGTGTCTGAAGTGAGCCGGGGACCAGGGGCGCGCCGCTTGACAAGCGTCTCCTGACGCGAGATCTTCGGCGCGCAAGCAACAGGGAAGAGCGGTCAGTTGCACATGACCTCGACACCGTTGCTGCGGCGCATCTCCGCCCTTCGGCCGGGCGTCAGGCCGAGAGGCCCTCCTCGGCGCGACGTCGCCATGACACCGCAACGTCAGGAGGAGGCACCGCAATGGTCGCCTATGAAGGGGAGAGACCAGAGTACGAAGAGATCGAGGAGGGCCCAAACCCAGTCCGCGTCCGCCCCCCGGACAAAGGCCCTGACTACAGCGGGTTCGTCATCGTCCGCCTCGCGCCCGGCGCCGCGGACGGCAACGCCGACGACCTGCGCAGGCTCGCGAAAGAGGAGAAACTCGGCGGGCTCGCGAGCCTGCTCGACCAGTACGACCAGATCGAGACGAGCCGCGTAGTTCGCAGTGTCTCGCCCGAAGAGGTGCTGAGGCTCGAGCGTGAGGCGTTTGCGAGTGAATTCCCGCCGCTCAACAGCCTCACTGCCTACTGGCGGCTCGACTGCCGGGCGTCGCTTCCCGGGATCGAGACGCTCGTGCAGGAGTTGAACGAGCTGCCCGAGGTGGACGTTGCCTACCGGGAGATGGCGGTCAGCGACCCTGTCGTCAACGCCGCCGACGATCCCTTCAACGGCACGCAGAACTACCTCGACGCTGCGCCGACCGGAATCAACGCGCGCTGGGCTTGGACCCAGCCGAACGGCGAGGGAGCCGGGGTGGGCGTGGTTGATCTCGAGCAGGGCTGGTTCCCGGGGCACGAGGATCTGACTGCCAAGACGCCGACGCTGATCTTCAACGACAACCGAGACGGCATCGGCGGCTACAAAGGCAACCACGGCACGGCGGTCCTCGGCGAGATCATCGGCGTCGACAACACGGTCGGAGTGGTCGGGATCGCCCCGGGAGTGACGTCTGTGCAGATGGTCTCGCATTTCGAGGCAGCGACGAATACAGCACTGCATGTCGCCGATGCGATCGTTGCCGCGATCGCGGCGATGCCCGCGGGCGACGTTCTGCTGCTCGAGGTGCAGCGCAGCCTTCTGCCGACCGAGACGGATGCGGCCGACTTCGACGCGATCCGTCTCGCCGCGGCGCACGGGATCATCGTCGTCGAGGCGGGCGGCAACGGTGGAATGGACCTCGACACGTGGACGTTCATGGGCGCGACCGTCCTGAACAGAACGAGCGCGTCGTTCCGCGACTCGGGGTCGATCATGGTCGGCGCCGCGCTGTCGCCGCTTCCGCATGACCGCGCCAACTTCTCGAACTTCGGCACCCGGATCGACTGTTACGGATGGGGTGAGAACGTCACGTCGGCGGGCTACGGCGACCTCACTCCGGCCGGCACGCCGGACAACAGCACCTACACGGCCGTCTTCAACGGCACCAGCTCGGCCTCGCCGATCATCACCGGGGCGGCGCTGATCGTGCAGGGGTCGTATGAAGCCGCGAGCGGCACCCGCCTGTCCCCGACGCAGATGCGGACGCTGCTCTCGAATCCCGCTACGGGCACGGCGCAGGGAGGGACAGTCGCCGGGAACATCGGCGTGATGCCGAACCTCCAGTCGATCATCCAGACGACGCTCGGCCTCGTTCCCGACATCTACCTCCGGGACGCAGTCGGCGACAACGGCGTGATCCCGAGCGCGGGCGCGATCAGCGTCAGCCCCGACGTGATCGTGACAACGGCGGCGGTCGCGGATCCGACCGCGAGCTTCGGCGAAGGAAGCGGCACCGAGAACGTCGACACGCTTGGGAGCCAGGTCGAAGCGGGACAGGACAACTTCGTCTATGTCCGGATGAGGAACCGTGGGAACGGCGGTGCGAACGGCACGACGGCGACTGTCTACTGGAGCGAGGTCGCAACGCTCGTCACACCTGGCATGTGGAACCTGATCGGCTCGAGTGCGCCGGTCAACGTCCCGCAAGGCGACACGCTCGTCGTCACCGATCCGCTCACCTGGAGCGCCGCCGACATCCCGGCCACTGGGCACTACTGCTTCGTCGCGACGGTCAGCCACCTTCAGGATCTCGAGCCGCCGCTGCCCGGGCCGACGGATTGGGCGGGCTTCCAGGCCTACATCCGCAACAACAACAACGTCACCTGGCGGAACTTCAACGTCGTTGACGTCCTCCCGGACCCCTCCGCTGATCCCGTCGAGGCGAAGTTCATGATCGTCGGTGCACCAGACCGCGCACGCGTCTTCGACCTCGAGATCACGCAACGTCTCCCGGAGGGGATGCAGATCTGGCTCGAATTGCCGCTCGCGCTGTTCGCGCCGTTGCGGCGTGCCGGATTCGTGAAGGCGAAATTCGACAAGAAGCAGCAGCGCGTCCGCGTGCTGCTCCCGTCGGTCCGGTCGCTCTGGATCAGGAAGGTCCGATTGGGGCCGTCAGCCCGGCATCACTGCAACTTCGTCTTCCCCGGTGCGAAGGGCCTCGAGCACGGCCTCCACACCGTCGCGATACGGCAGATCTATCGGCGCGAGGAGGTCGGGCGAGTGACATGGGGCATCCGCGCCATGCGCAAGCCTGAGAGACAGAATGGGAACAAGCCCAAGTCGTAGATGTCAGGACCTCGCGGGGGCCGGCGTGAGTCGGCCCCCCGCGTCGTCGATCTTGACGGTGGCATAGGTCAGGGAAGGCCTCCGCACCGCGCGAGTCACGACAGACTTCCGCGACGGGCGAGCCAGCACGTCGGCTGTCCCGTGACTCGCGCGATCGCGTCGAAATGCCGGTCGTAGTGCAGGAGCGTTACGCGGTGCGCCTCGGCAGTCGCTGCGACCACGAGGTCGGTCGGCGTCGTGCCGCGATGCTGACTGCGCTCGGCGAGCTTCGCCTGCGTCTCGAGCGCTAGCGCCTGCGTCGACGGCGTGACGTCGAGCATCGGCATCCGCCCGAGATCAGCAGCAAGCGTGCGGTACTGCGCGCGAGAGCGCGCCGAGTACAGAAGCTCGAGCAACACCGGAACGCAAACCGCCACGCGACCGGTCTCGATCTCCGAGCGCCAGCGCGGGTCGGCTGATCGGAACCGGTTCCAGGCGCTCGTGGCGGCAAGGTATCGCGCCGCCGCTACGGAGTGCGCAGCCGACGGAGTTCCTCCTGGTCGGGACCGATGCCGCCCTCTTGGTCGATCCGCTCGAGGATCCTTCGCCTCGCGGCGAGGTCGAGCACCTCGCCCAGCGCGGCGTCGACTGTCTCCGCCATCGTTCTCGTCCCGAGGATCCGGCGGACCTCGTCCACCTTCTTTCGGTCGATGACCATCGAGGTCTTGTCCGAATTAGATATCTTTTTTGCCACGCCGAGATATCTTAGCTCAGCGGCACGGTTCGTTCGAGCTCGCGGACACCGGTGAGCGAGCTCTCAATCGCTCGAGCGGCGCGGCGCGATCTACCGGCTTCGAACTCGAGCACGTTCGCGAGCCGATCGAAGTCTCCACCCTTCTCAGGCGCGAGCTTGGCCGGCGCGTGACCACGCTGACTTGTCGGCGATAGAGGTTCCGCTCCGTACGGCGCACAGCTGACCGGCACTTGCTACTCGCCCCAGGCGAGCGTGTCGACGCGTTCGGAGATCGTCGCGAACTTGTTACAGCTCTTGTCCGGGATCCTCCGGGGCCGGCGGAGGACGTGCTGTGGATCGGCGCGGTTGTCGGACGGTTCTTCGAGCACGGTCGAATGCTTGCAGAGTGCTAGCACGCGACGCCTTGCCGAGTTCGCTTCGGTGATCGACTGGCCGGCTGACGCGCCGACGCCTGAGGAGCTCATCAGAGAGGAGAGGGATCGCCGCTAGGGCGGTGTTCGACGCGAGTGTGCTCGTCCGCGCGGGCGTGTCGCGATCCTCGGCGGCGCGCGAATGGACTCGGCGCCTGCACCGAGATCTCACCGCGTTCGCCCCTGACCTGATCTGGGTCGAAGTGGCGAACGCCCTTCGCCGCGGTGTGACGGGCCGGATGCTTTCCGCAGCTGCCGCGCAAGGCGTGCTTGCGACCACGCTTCGCCTTCCGATTGAGGTTCGCCCGCTCGCCGAGCTTGCGCGTCCCTCCCTCGACGCTGCATTGACGCACGGAATCACCGCCTACGACGCCTCGTATCTCGTGCTCGCCGAGGTGCTCGATGCCACGCTCGTGACCGCCGACAGGCATCTCGCCGATGTCGCAGGCCGATCAGAGCTGATCGCCTAGGAGAACCTCAAAGGCTGCGGTCCGGCTCGACGACGAACAAGCGCCACTCGCCCGGGACGCCCTTGAGCTCCGCGATGCCGCGCTCGCGGAACTCGATGCCCGAGCCGGCGACGATGTCCTTCACCGTTTGCGAGACCAGCACTTCGCCCGGACCCGCCTCAGCCGCGACGCGCGCGCCGATGTGCACGGCGATGCCACCGACTTTTCTGTTCATCCGTTCGCACTCGCCCGTGTGCACGCCGGCGCGTACGTCGAGCCCGAGCCCGCGTACCGCCTCCACGATCGCGCCTGCGCAGCGAATCGCGCGTGCCGGCCCGTCGAACGATGCGAAGAACCCGTCGCCCGCGGTGTCGATCTCGATTCCGTCGAAGCGCGCGAGCTCGCGCCGGACGAGCGCGTGATGGCGCTCGACGAGCTCTCGCCACGACCGGTCACCCAGCTCGGCCGCCGTGGCCGTCGATCCGACGATGTCGGTGAACAGCACCGTCGCAAGGACCCGCTCGGGCTCCGGGCGTGGGCGGACGCCCGTCAGGAACTCTTCGATCTCGGCGAGGATCAGGTCCTGGTCGGCGCTGAGGAACATCCAGTGCGCTCGCCCGGGAAGCTCGACGTACCGGGCGCCGGCAATCTGCTCCGCGAGGTACCGCGTCGCGGGCGCATTCTCGTCGCCCGCGCGCGCCATCGCGAGCGTCGGTGCGCTGATCACGGGGAGCACCGGCCGAACATCCATGTCGGCGCCCATCAGCGCCAGCGCTCGCACCGCGCCCGGCGTGACTCCCCTCCGTGCGAACTCCCACGCCCACCGGCTCACGCGCTCCTCCTCGGCGGGCGGCAGCCCTTGGGTGATGTCTCCCGTCTCGAACGAGTCGGGGGGCTCGACGATTCGCCAGCGACGTTCCATCTCGGCCGCTCGCGCCTCGACCTCGTCGGGTGGCAACCATCCCTCGGGAAAGTCGGCGTCCTTGATCGCTCTCGGATACGTGCTGAACAGGACAAGCGCCGCCGTTCGCTCGGGATAGGTCGCCGCGAAGAGCAGGGTCATCGGTCCACCTTCGGATGCCGCAGCCAGCGCCGCGCGTTCCGAGCCGACCTCGTCCATGACGGCACGAACGTCGTCCATCCGCTCCTCGAGGTCGGGCAGCTCTGCGATCGGGACGGGATCCGAGAGGCCAGTGCCGCGCTTGTCGAGGAGGATCAGCCGTGAGAACGAGGCCAGCCGGTTGAAGAACCTCGCCGCGATCGGCTCTTCCCAGACCAGCTCGACATGGCTGACGAAAGCGGGCACGAAGATGACGTCGATCGGGCCTTCACCCACGACCTGGTAGGCGATGTTCACGTCGCCGCTCCGCGCATAACGGGTCTTCGGCTTCACAGGCCTAGTGTCACCTCCGGACGGGCCGGCGTCGAGAGGGTGGTATCGCAGAGATGCTCTGGCTCGTCGCGCTCTCCGAAAGTGATCGCGCGCGTTTCCACGGCCATACCGCCGGGAGCGCCCGCGCGACCCCGAAAAGGCGAAGCTGCTGCGCGAACGTGGCACACCGGAGCACCTGATCGGGCCTGAACGTTCTGAGGAGTAATGCGCCGGCTCGGCCGACGCACGGAGCAGCATCAAGGAAAGTCGCGTGCCGCCGGATGCAGGTCCTCCGACCCTCCGTCGTGACACCCGCTCGAAACCAGATACGCCGGATTGCCTTCCGCGTCCGAGGCGTTCGTGGCGAGTTGCTCGCGCATCATCGCGCGCGCGGTGCTCTCCGAGAGGCCGAGGTGGACGCCGATCGCGACCCCGCTCTGGAATCCGTAGCAGTTAGTGAGACCTTCGTCGCGCACGCCCTGGAGGTGCCAGGACTCGTGCGCCAGGACCGCAATTGCCCGAGCGGTCCGCGAGAACGAATGCACGCGGTGCTTGAACGCGAGCTGGTAGAGCGTGTCGCAGATGGAAGGTGTGACGTAGGCGCGGCTTCCACCGACGATCGCGACCCCATCCGCATCCTGCACGAAGCCGACGTACTCGCCGCGCGTGTCACAGCTCACGCGAGCCGGGTGACCGGCGATTGCGGCCGCCTCGCGCGAGAACACGGCTTCCGCGCGAGCCTGATTGGCGGTCGAGACGGCGTCCCAACCCTGGGGTCGCACCGCGAGGAAGAGGATTCCCGAAACGACGGCGACGGCCGCCGCCGTCTCCAGCAGATAGCGCCGGTAGGGATGGCGTCTCTCCTCGGTCTCGTCGACCGGGAGCTCAGTCTCGGCGAATGCTGCATCCGGGTCATCGAGGAAGGCGGCGATGCGCTCGCGCGCCTCCTCGTCGCTCAACCCCTCGGTCGGAACGAGGTGCTGCTCGCCGGCGTGCTCTACCGCTTGCACCTCGCGCCAGGGTTCGCCGCCGAGGTCGGCCAGGTCGCGTGGCTGTGGCCCGCGGTCGGGCCGCGCCCGCTCGACACCGCCTCCGCGCCTCGCCTGCAGGTAGCCGCCGAGGAAGAAGTGCACCTCCAGCGCTAGCGCCGCGAGGAAGGGCAACAAGGCGGGGATCCATGCCCGCACGTCGTAGGGCAGGAAGAAATAGCCGACCACGAGCGCGAGGACGGCGAGCCGCGCGCGCCGAAAGGTGCGTGCGCGCCGGCGGAGCGCGTCGGAAAAGTCGTCACCCGGTTCCTCGACGAAGCTCACTGCAACGAACGTAGCCGCTGGAGGCGCCGCCGTCGCGCCACCGGTACTCTCGCGGTCAGTGTGTTTCTGAACCGATGACCGGGAGGGCAAGCGTGGCTACGAAGAAACAGAAGGCGCGGGCGGCGGCGGCGGTCAATCCGCTTTCCGACAAGCCGACGAAGGCGTCGAAGAAGAAGACGAAGGTCAAGAAGACGTCACGCGGGAAATAGCCGTGCGCAGCTAGCGAGCTTCGAGCGCGTGCCGGCGCCGCGCGACCGCAACGGTGGCGACGATGCCCATCGCGAACAGCGAGCCGGCAACGATGACGACGACCCACGCCTGCGAGCCGCCGTCCGTCTCCGCGGCCGGCAAGGCGACGTGCCGCCTCCCCGGCAGAGGGTCGTTCGTGATCGGGAACAGCATGTCGGACGGGCGTCCGTCCGAGTAGCCGCGGAGCCCGATCCGGACGTCGCCGATCCCGCCCTCCGGCACGGCGACGTTCGCGGTGAACTCGCCCGAGCCGTCGACGAACGTGGTCTCGGCACGCGCACCGGATGCGCTCAGGAGCCGGACGAACACCTCACCGGCGCCGAACGGCTGCCGCCGGCCGGCTTCGTCGAGGTAGGCGAGCGTCCAGCCGACCGCGACTTCGGTGCCCGGCGCCGCGTCGAGAGGGATCTTCGTCGTCAGGGTCGCCTTGACCCCTTCCTTCGCGGCCGCTGGAAGCGCTCCGACGAGCACCGCGGCCGCGACCGCCACCAGGACACTTAGCCTCATCTCTCTAGGTATACGTCGCTTCACCCCGCCGGGGTCCGATCGAAGCGCAGCGCGCCCAGCTCGAGCAGTTCGCGGCTGAGCTTGAGCGCCTCCCGGCGGAGTCGTGTCGTCTCGGGTTTCGACAGCCCGAGATGTTCGGCCGTCTGCTGAACGACGTCGCCGAGGCGCGCGCTGCCGTCGAGCGACGCAATGACCTCCAAGGCGTGCGTGCCTGCCTCGACCGTGGGCTTCGTCCCTTCGTCGACATGGAGCCGCGCCGCGACGACGGTAGGTCCTCCACGCCGCGGCTTCAGCTCACGTTCCAGGAGCAGGGGCGCAGCGACCGCCAGCGGCTCGTCGAGCAACCCCGCGCGCGAGCGGAGCTCGGAGAGCCGCGCGCGCGCCGCGAATGCGCGCCGGATCTGCTCGCCGGCTTGGTCGAGCGCCTCCTCGTCGAGCAAGTCGACCCGCGCCGAGTACCGCGCGCCGGGGCGACGGTGGAGGAGGATCGCGCCTTCGCTCACCCACCGCGCACCGATTCGCGCGAGGTAGTCCGTCCACGTGTCGAGCGCCTCAGCGAAGGCTTCGCCGGCGAGGTGATCGTTCCACGCTGCGGCATGTCCGAGCGAGTCGGCCTCCCAGACGGCAAGGATCCAGCTATCGCAGTCGATCGCTGCGGTCCAGTCCAGTGGCCGTTCGTCCGGCGCGTCCTCGTCGGCGGCGATCCAGCTCACGAGCAACGTTGCGAAGCCTCCGTCCGTGAGATGACTCGCCGCGCCCCGCACGATCCGTTCCGATAGCTCGTCGGCTTCGAGTCCCGCGTCGCGGTACGCCAGGCGATTCTCCGGGGAGATCACATACGGCGCATTGGACGTGATCAGATCGAAGCGCTCTCCGTCGACCGGCTCGAACAGGCTGCCGTGGCGGCATTCGACGTTCGTGAAGCCGTTCAGCGCCGCGTTGAGCTCCGTGTATGCGAGCGCGCGGGGGTTGACGTCGGTCGCCACGACGTGCCGCGCGTGGAGCGCTGCGCGGAGCGCCTGGACGCCGCTCCCGGTGCCGACATCGAGTGCGCGCGCAACCTTCCGGCGCGGAGTGAGCGCGTCGCAGATCCGTGACGTCGTCGAAAACGCGGCGACGTACTCCGGGTCGTCGTCGCGCTTCGGGAAATCGTCCGACGCGACCAACAGGTCGCCGACGGGGACGATGCGCACCCGCGGTACGACCTCGTCTCCTACCTCCGCCAGGCCGGTTGCTTCGAGCGCATCGAGCGCGCGGCGACCGAGTGCACGCACCGCTTGTGGCGTCGGAACCGGCAGCTCGAGGAAGAACGCACGCACGACGGTGCCGAGACGGGTCCGCGGCAACCGGCGCGCGGCCACCGGCGCATCGTCGGCATCGGTCGAGTACGCGTCGTCGCCGAGGAGATCGGAGACCGAGCTCTCCGAGTAGGCGACCGCTCGGAGCGCATCGCCCAGAATGCCCGCCGCCGCGCGATCCGCGACCGGATATCCCCGCTCGCTAGTCAGGCGGGAGGGTGACAGACCCGTCTTCCGAGATCGTCCAGCTGGGATTGTGCGCGACCTCCCAGGGATGGCCCTCGGGGTCGACGAACACGCCCGAATAGCCGCCCCAGAACGTCGGAGCACCGGCGCGCGGGATCGTCGCGCCCGCCGCCTGCGCCTCTGCGAGAACGGCATCGACCTCCGCCGGCGAGCGCGCGTTGTACGCGAGCGTGACGCCTCCCCAGCCGCCGCCGTCGGGGACGACGGTGTCGTCTGCCAGTTGGTCGCGGCCCCAGAGCGCGACGATCATGCCGCCGGTCTGGAAGAAGACGACGTCGTCGTCTGCAGCGGCGTTCGTCCGCCACCCGAGCTGCTCGTAGAAGCGGCGCGCCCGGTCGAGGTCGCGCACGCCGAGGGTTACGAGGCTGAGACGCTGCTCCATGGGAGAGATCGTTCCAAACTCGGCACACCTTGTGTCTGACCAGTGGGGCTTGCGAAGTCCGAGACGCGCACGCAGGCGGGGCGCCAGGCCGTAGCCGACCGCACTTCACGCCTACGCCGACGATGGAAATTAATCCGAGCGAGTACGCAGGGCGCCCCGAAATCCCGTCCAGAGTGACGGTCTTCAGAGACTCGACTTGAGCCACGAACGCCGACGTCGGACGATTACGTGGTCTCTCGATTGGAGGAGGATCGAATGAAGAGCGCGTTCCACAAGCTCCTAGTCTTCGCGTCTGTGGCGCTGCTTGCCGCCGCGTTCGCGGTTCCAGCGTTCGGCTGGGGCAACAGCGGAGGCCCAGATCGTCGGTACCGCGGAGTGCGATCCGGGGAACTCCGGCGGCCACAACAACGGTGGCGACTGAGGACTAGCCGATCCGGCTCGAGGAAGGCTCGTCCTAAAACGCGGGCCTTCCTCCTGCCTCGCGCCGCTCAGGTCTGGCCGCGAAGAGCAGCATGCAAGTCACGGTTGCGGACAACGGGACACGCAGAACGAATAACGCGAAGCATCGGCCGCAGTCGAGAACAGGGATCGGCGCGACGAAGGCGTAGAGGAGATTGCCGGGGGCAAAGCCTGGCTTCTGCCGCAGTGTGCCGGGCCAGCCCTCGGCGCTTCCCACGAACCGCCTACCCCCAAAGACGCAACGTGCTCGGATCCACACCGCCTCACGCTACCCGCTCCCGCCCTGCCTGACATTGCCTCAGAGCGTGTAAACCAGCGGGGGTCTGACGCACGCCGTCCGTGGCTGACGCAGTCTCCTTCTCAGAAGAACCTTAGGTGCGGCTGCTCTGATGGAGCTACGCGTCGAAAGGAGGCGGTATCAGCCGAATCAAACGCATCCTGGCGCTGGCAGTGGCTGCCGGAGTGGTCGCTGGCGGCGGAGCCGCGTTGGCGGCCGGAAATGGCAGCTCGAAGTCACAGTCCCCTGCCGCGACGACGAGCAAGTCGACGACGACTCCGCGCAACAGCACCGCACCGCAGCACAACTGCCCGAACATGGGGTCGGGCTCCAACTCCAACATGAGCTACGGCCTCTAGCAAAGCCGCGGGCGGCGCCCCCGGCGCCGCCCGCGGCAAACTTGTCGAGTTGCCGGGCGACGTCGAGCAGTTCGAAGCAAGGGCGCAGCGTTACGACGAGAGCACGCTCGGCAGGCGATTCCACCTGCCCGTGCAGGAGGCCGTACTCGGGATCGCCGCCCGGCTGGCGCCGCGACCCGAGGCGATCCTCGACGTCGGCTGCGGCACCGGGTCCTTACTGCGGCTGGCGGCAGATCGCTTTCCGACCGCGCGGCTGTACGGCGTCGATCCAGCGGAGGCGATGGTGGCCGTCGCGGCCGCCGATCCGCGGCTCACCGTTGCCCGCGCCTCGGCCGAGCGGCTGTCGTTCGCCGATGCGGGCTTCGACCTGATCCTCAGCACGAACTCGTTTCACCATTGGGAGGACAAGGCCATGGGAATCGCGGAGATCGCACGCGTGCTCCGGTCCGGCGGTCATCTCGTCCTCGCGGATCCTTCGCGATCGGCTGGCTACGCCCGCTCGCCCCGCTCCTGCGCAAGCGCGATCGCCTGTGGTCCGGCGCGCAGGTCGATGCCTCGCTCGCCGGCGTCGGGCTGGAAACGCTGAGTTGGGAGACGGTCTATCGCGTCGGGCCGGTCCCGATCATCCACGCCGCCACGGCCCGCCGCCCTTCAGGAGCAGCCGAAGCGTGTGCCGTCGCGCGATCAGCAGCCGCACAGTGCCGAACGCGATCAGCAGCATCGCGAAGGCGGCGCCGAGCACCAGCGTGAGCGGCGGCTTCGTCGCGTCCGCTGTGGCCGCCGTACGGGTCGCCGTGTCGGCGAGCACGCCCGACGTGTCCTGCAGCCTGCGATCCGTCTTGCCGACGAGTCGCCGGTCCTCGCCGTTCGACGGCTCGCGCACCGCGAGCCCGCGGGCGCGCATCGTGTCGTACATCGCGCTCCGGATGTCGGTCTCGGCGGTGCTGTAGAGGCGCGTGTCGAAGGGAAGATGCTCGATCGCCTTGCCGTAGCAGGGGATCGGGTACCTCGCGTCGATCTTCCCGTCGTACCAGTCGTCGAGAACCTGCTTCCAGCACGGCCCGCCGGCGGCCAGTGCGGACGGCGGCCCGACCGTCGTGACGGCGGCAGCGACGAGCAGCGCGCCCAGGGCGCAGAGCAAGGAAGGGCGGCGTGTCACCTCAAATCATCTTCCCGCTTGACCTGAAACTGGTCTAAGAGGCTCGTAAAGGCTCCGTATGGATCCGTGAGCGTCCACTCACACCCCCCGTCGGAGTGGCCTCCGGGGCCCCTCCTAGAATGGCTCATCCGTGGCCGGTTCGTCCTTCGTTCACCTGCACGTCCACTCCGAGTACTCGATCCTCGACGGTGCTTGCCGGATCCCCGAATTGGCGGCACGTGCAGCGGAATTCGAGATGCCGGCCGTCTCGCTGACCGACCACGGATCGATGGCCGGGGCCGTTCAGCTCTTCAAGGCCACGAAGGGTACCGGTGTGAAGCCGATCGTCGGCTGCGAGGTCTACGTCGCCGACGACCGCCGCGCCCAGAGGAAGGGCTATGCGCACCTGACGCTGCTGGCCGCGGACAACGTCGGCTACTCGAACCTGATCAAGCTCTCCAGCCTCGGCTACCTCGAGGGCTACTACTACAAGCCGCGCGTCGACTGGGAGCTGCTCCAGATCTACGCGCCGGGGCTGATCGCCTTGAGCGGCTGCCTGAGCGGACGCGTCTGCAAGGCGCTGGAGGAGAACCGGCCCAACGACGCGGCGTCGGATCTCGACCGCCTGGCGCAGATCTTCGGCAAGGACTCGACCTACGTCGAGATCCAGAACGCGCACATCGAGACGCAAGCGCGGATCAACCCGCTGCTCGCCGAACTTGCCGCCTCCGCCGGGCTGCCGCTCGTCGCTACCGGCGACGTGCATTACCTCCGCGCCGAGGACGCGCGCGCGCACGAGGCGCTGCTCTGCATCCAGTCCGGCGACTCGCTCAAGAACCCGAGCCACTGGAAGTTCGACACCGACCACTTCTACTTCAAGTCGCCGCAGGAGATCGCGCTCGACTTCCCGGGACACGAGGACGCGCTGCGGCGCACGGTCGAGATCGCCGAGCGCTGCAACGTCGAGATCGAGCTGGGGCGGATCCTGCTGCCCAAGTTCCCGGTCCCGAACGACGGCGACGCCTTCGAGTACCTGGTCGAGCTGTGCGAGAAAGGCCTGCAAAAGCGCTATGAACGGCGCACGCCTGAGCTCGACGAGCGGCTCAAGTTCGAGCTGAAGACGATCAAGGAGACCGGGTTCACCGACTACTTCCTGATCGTCTGGGACTTCATCCACTTCGCGAAGGAGAGCGGGATCAGCGTCGGCCCCGGGCGTGGCTCGTCGGCCGGCAGCCTTGTCGCCTACTGCCTGCAGATCACCGACGTCGACCCGATGCGCTTCGACCTCCTGTTCGAGCGCTTCCTCAACCCGGGGCGCAAGTCGATGCCGGACATGGACATCGACTTCGCAGTCGCCGGACGCGACCGCGTCATCAACTACGTGGCCGAGAAGTACGGGCGCGACCGCGTCGCGCAGATCATCACCTTCTCGACGATGGCCGCGCGGGCGGCGATCCGTGACGCGGGACGCGTGCTCGAGGTGCCGTACGGCGTCGTGGACCGGGTCGCGAAGCTCGTCCCCGAAGGGCCGGGGCAGACGCTGACGGAATGCCTCAAGCCGGGCGCCGAGCTGCGGCGCGCAGTCGACAGCGACCCGGTTGCGAAGGAGATCATCGAGCTCGCGCAGCCACTCGAGGGCCTGACGCGGGCGGATTCGATCCACGCCGCCGGGGTCGTGATCGGCGCGGAGCCGCTGATCAACGTCGTGCCGCTGCAGCAAAAAGGCCCCGACCAGGAGGTCGTGACGCAGTTCCCGATGGGCGACGTCGAGGCGCTCGGGCTGCTGAAGATGGACTTCCTCGGCCTGCGCAACCTCGACGTGATCGACGAGGCGCTGCGGCTGGTAGGGAACATCGAGGTCGACGACATCCCGCTCGACGACCGCAAGACCTACGAGATGCTCGCGCGCGCGGAGTCGACGGGGGTCTTCCAGTTCGAGTCGTCGGGCATGCGCGACGCGCTGCGGCAGGTGAAGCCCACGGAGTTCGAGGACCTGATCGCGCTCGTCTCGCTCTACCGGCCGGGGCCGATGCAGTACATCCCGCAGTACGCGCGCCGCAAGAACGGGCAGGAGCCGATCACCTACATCGACGAGCGGCTGAAGGCGATCACGCACGACTCGTACGGGATCTGCCTTTCAGGCGACACGTTGGTCTTCGATGCTGCATCAGGGCGCCGGATCCGACTCGACAAGCTCAATGAGCACGATGAGGTGCTCGTGCAAGGGGTTGACGAGGATCTTGGGCCGGTGCACGCGCGAATCACTCACTGGGTCGACAACGGTGTCCGCCCGGTGTTCGAGCTCCGTCTTCGGAACGGCGCCAGGGTGAAAGCAACGGCGAACCACGAGTTCCTGACCGAGGACGGATGGAAACGACTCGATCAGCTCAACCCGGGCGACCATGTCGCCACGCCTCAGAAGCTGATTCTCGCCAAGGAGGGGCGTTGGCTAGGCCCGCGCGAGCGCGCGCGAATGAAGGCCCTCGCGTATCTCCTGGCGGATGGCTCGCTAAGCACCGCCACGCCCCCCGCCTTCTACTCAGCCGACGAATCCCTTCGGGCCGACTTCGAACGGGCCTGCACGCTCGGGTTCGACGGGTTGAAGTTGACGCGCTATGAGCAGGAGCGCGGCGTCGTTCGCATCTGCGTGTGCAAGGACCCAGCTTTCGCGGTGCGACATAACGTTCCGTGTTCTCTGGAGGCGTGGCTCAGGGAGCGTGGTCTGCGCTGGAAGCTCAGTGACGAGCGAGCCCGCGGGACGACGAGGAAGGGGCCGCACAGCTCGGAAAAGTGGATCCCCGAAGAAGTCTTCGAGCTCGCCGAGGAGGAGATCGCTCGGTTCCTCGCTGCGTACTGGGATTGCGACGGTTACGTTGGTACACATTGCGCATTCATAAAGACGATCTCCTCGCAGCTCGCGTCAGGCCTGCAGACGCTCCTGCTCCGGCTTGGCATCAGATCATCGATTTGGGAATCCTCTTACGAAGCGAACGAACGCGGAAAGAAGATCCGCCGCACCGCGTATCAGGTCGCAACCCAGGGGACGCAACGATTCGCGACGTTAATCCAGCCATTCATGGTCTCGCGCAAGCGCCTCGTGCAGACGAGCGCACCCGACCGCGGGATGACTCTCGACCGCTCGCGGGCGCTCGACGAGGTCCTGGCCGCTTCGACTCAGCTCTCATCCGTCGGCGGGAATCGTCGCGCGGGTGGGCGCTTGTCCACCAAAGGCGTCGCCGATCGGACGGGGATCGACAGACAACACTTCATGCCAGCTCAGCGCCGCAGGAAGCGGATTGCTCGAAGCTGCGTCACGCAAGCGATTGACACTCTCGAACTGCCCTTGACGTCTCGGGCGGGGCGCGTGGTTTGGCAGGAGATCGCGAGCATCGAGCAGGCCGCGCACGAGCGTGTGTACGACATCACAGTTGACGGCATTCACAACTTCATCGCCAACAACCTTGTTGTCCACAATTGCATCTACCAGGAACAGTATTTGCAAATAGCAAAACACATCGCTGGCTTCACGCCCGCCGAGGCGGACGACCTCCGCAAGGCGATTGGCAAGAAGATCCACTCGCTGATGGCGTCCCTCAAGGACAAGTTCCTCGAGGGCTGCGCGCAGTCGGGCACGACGCCCGCGGTCGCGAACCAACTCTGGAAGGACATGGAGGCGTCGCAGGACTACTCCTTCAACAAGGCACACGGCGCCTGCTACGCGCTGATCGCCTACCGCACCGCGTGGCTGCGCGCGAATCACCCGCGCGAGTACATGGCGGCGCTGATCTCCTCGGTCATGAACACGAAGGACCGCGTCCCGTTCTACGTCAACGCGTGCGCCGACATGGGAATCGAGATCGAGCCGCCGGACGTCAACTCCTCGCAGACCGACTTCGCGGTCGTCGAGGGGAAGATCCGCTTCGGGCTCAACGCGGTGAAGAACGTGGGCGACACGGCGGCGCGCGCGATCGTCCGCGCCCGAGGCGAGGGCGCGCCGTTCACCTCGCTGTGGGACTTCACCGAGCGCGTCGACCCGACCGTCACGAACAAGCGCGCGCTGGAATCGCTGATCAAATGCGGCGCGCTCGATTCGACCGGCGCTACGCGGAAAGGGATGCTCGACGCGCTCGAGGCGGCGCTCTCCTACGGCCAGCGCGCGCAGGCCGACCGGCTGATGGGGCAGGACTCGCTGTTCGGTGGCGTCGACGACAAGCCGTCGCATCCGCCGATCGGCACGGCCGAGTTCGAGAAGAACGAGCTGCTCCATCTGGAGAAGGAGACGCTCGGTCTCTATGTCTCCGAGCATCCGCTGACCGGGATCCGCGACCAGCTGCGGCGCAAGACCGATTGCACGCTCGCTGAGCTCGAGCGCCGTCGCGACGGCGAGGTCGTGACGGTGGGCGGGATCGTCTCGGCCGTGAAGCAGCTGACGACGAAGAAGGGCGAGCCGATGGTGTTCATGCGCGTCGAGGACGTGACGGGCGGCGCCGAGTGCGTCGTCTTCAACTCCACGTACGCGGCTGCGCGCGAGCTGTGCGTGCTCGACCGGATCCTGATCGTGAAGGGCCGGATCGACCACAAGGAAGGGGAGACGAAGCTGATCGCGATGGACGTCGCCGCCTTCGAGGCGATTCCGGAGCGACGAGAGGTCACGCTGCGCCTGGACGCGCGGCAGGCGCGCGCGGGGTTGATCCGTGAGCTGGCGCAGATCGTGAAGGAGTTCCGCGGCCAGGCGCCGGTGACGGTGCTGATGGAGACGTCGCAAGGCCCGAAGACGCTCGCGTTCGGGCCGGACTACCGCGTCGATCCGGCGCCGGACTTCTTCGCCGAGGTGAAGTCGCTGCTCGGACCCGCGGCGATCGCGTAGCCGCCCGGTTAGCCTTCGCACATGGCGTTCATCAACACGCCGGATGCCGGTCCCGACGCGGACAACATCGACCGCGCCTTCGCGGCCCGGCCTGACATCTACGGAGCGTGGCGAGGACTCGTAACGCCGATCTCCGAGAACATGGACCTCCGCACGTACGAGCTCGCGACGCTGGCCGCGGCGCGCCGCCTTCGCTCGAGCTACTGCTCGCTCGCGCACGGGACGGTGCTCGCGAAGAAGGTCTTCGATTGGGGCACCGTGCGCGACATCGCGAGCGGCGACGTCGCCGCGCTCAACGAGCGGGACGTCGCCGTGATGCGCTTCGCCGAGCAGGTCGTCGCCGACGCGACCTCGATCACGCAGGCGGACGTCGACCGTCTATGCGAGGTCGGGCTCTCCGACGTGGAGATCTTCGACGTCGCCGCGGCGGCCGCGGTGCGCTGCTTCTTCAGCAAGCTGCTCGACGCCGTCGGCGCGCAGCCCGACGCGAGCTACTCGGAGCTCGACCCCGCGATCCGCGACGTCCTCGTCGTCGGCCGGCCGATCGCGTCGGGATAGACCGGCCGCGACTCGCCGTCGCTCCAGCCGAGCCCGTCTCGATAATCGGGCCGACCGTTCCCAGACTCGAGGAGGGAGACCCATGGCCACCCGCTCTGCGATCGAACGTTGGGCGCCTCTCGGCGGGATCCTCTACGTCGCATTGTTCATCCTCGGCAGCATCCTCCTTTTCGCGGGCACTCCCGATGGCGATGCGGCGCCTGCGAAAGTCGTGGCGTACTACAGAGACGGTGGCCACCGCGACCGCATCGGCTTCGGTTGGCTTGTGGCCGGTCTCGGTCTGTTCTTCTTCCTCTGGTTCCTCGGCGCGCTGCGCGAGGCGCTGCGGAGGATCGACCGCGACGGCTTCTACGCGTCGCTGGCCGCGATCGGCGGTGCGGTCTACGCGGCGCTCGCGCTCGCCGCAATCGCAGTCAACATGGGCATCCGCACGATGAACGACGACACCTACCAGCACCAGGTCTACCCGGACCTGATCCATGCCGCGAACGACGTGGGGTACGTGCTGCACGCCACGGGCGGCGCCGGTGCAGGGGCGATGATCTTCGCCGCGACGCTCGCCGCAATGCGGGCGCGGAGGATTGCGCCATGGCTGGGCTGGCTCGGCCTGCTCGCCGGCCTCGGCGCGCTCGCGTCGATCGCCTTCATCCCGCAGATCCTGCTCGCACTGTGGATCGTCGTCGCGAGCGTGGCGCTGCTCCGGTTCCGTGCGGAGCCCGTGCCGGCTGAGCGGATGCCGTAGGTCGCACAGCGTGTCAGCGCGGCGAGGCTTGCGCTGGCACGCTCATGGTTTTAGACTGTGAGTCGAAAACCTCGTCGGCGGGGTTTCTGATCGCCCGCCGGGCCCGCTTCGGGCCGAACCAAAACAACAAGAAAGGGGCTCCTCATGGGCGCTTCCCCGCTGCGGCGATCCGACGTGCTCGCCTGCCTCGCCGCATCCCTCGCACTCGTCGGCGGCTCGTTGTCCGGCGTTCTGCCGTTCTCCCAGACGGAGGTCTTCGGCTTCTTGACCGGCGGTCTCTCGGTCTGGCTGGTCGTCAAGCAGAGCATCTGGACGTGGCCGGTCGGCATCGCGAACAACGTCCTCTTCATCGTCCTCTTCTGGCGTGCGCGGCTGTTCGCGGACATGGGCCTGCAATGGGCCTACGTGGCGATCTCGCTCGCAGGGTGGTGGTATTGGCTTCGGGCGGTGCGGGGAGGACGACTCCGCGCGTCGCGCACGTGCGCGTGCCCGAGGCGGCCGTCGTTGCCATTGCCGTCGCGCTGCTGACCGCGCTGCTCACTGCCTATCTGCGTGGCATCGACGACGCAGCGCCGCTCCTCGACGCGCTCACCACGGCGCTCAGCCTAGGCGCGATGTACCTGATGGCGTGGAAACTGGTCGAGAACTGGTGGCTGTGGATCGTTGCCGACCTCGTCTACATCCCCCTCTACGTCTGGAAGGACTTGGCGCTGACCGGGCTGCTCTACGGCGTCTTTCTCGGGATGTGCCTCGTCGGCCTCCGAGACTGGCGTCGGGCGTCGGAACCGAAGCGGTTCGGCGCCGTGATCGGCAAGTTCGACCCTCCGCACCGCGGACACCTGCAGTTGGTCGACACAGCCCTCGCGCAGACCGATGAAGTCACGGTGATCGTCTGTGCGAGGCGGAGCGACTTCGTGCCGGGCGACGAGCGTCTTGAGTGGCTGGCGCAGTTGCGGCCTCAGGCACGCGTCGTCCTCGTCGACCAGGAGCGTCTGGGCCTCGCCGACGGCGACACGGCGGCGTGGGCAGACGTCACGATCGGCGTCGTCGGCCGCCCACCGGACGTCGTCTTCACCGGCGAGGACTACGGCGACGCATGGGCGGAGGCGATGGGCGCGAGGCACGTCCGCGTGGCAAAGGCGGTTCCCGTCTGCGCCACGGACATCCGCCTGGATCCGCTCGCGCATCTGGAGATGCTCCCGCCACCGGTGCGGGCGCGCTTCGTCAAGCGGGTCGCGATCGTCGGCGCGGAGTCGACGGGCAAGTCCACGCTCTCGGCGGATCTGGCCGAGAGGTTCGAGACGATCTGGGCACCTGAGTACGGTCGGGTCTACTCCGAAGTCGGTCGCGATGCGGACGCGCCGTGGGCATCGCCGGAGTTCGGGCAGATCGCGCGCCTCCACCGGTGGTACGAGGACTTCCTCGGGGGTTACGCGAATCGCGTCCTCTTCTGCGACACCGATCCGTTCACGACGGCGGTGTTCCACGCGGCGTATCTGGACGAACCTGCGCCCGCCGCCGTGCTCGCCCTCGCGGACGAGCACGCGTACGACCTCTTCATCGTGTGTGACCTCGAGACGCCGTTCGTTCAGGACGGTGGTCGCATGGCGGGCGACGTTCGCGGGCGGATGCACGACGCGTACCTGGCACGCCTGCGAACCGCCGACGTGCATTCGCTCGAAGTCAGCGGGACGCGTTCGCAGCGTCTCGAACGAGCGGCTGCGGCCGTGGAGGAGTTGCTCGCCGACGTGCAGCCTCGAACAGCGCCACGCCGGCGGCCACGGCGACGTTCAGCGAATCGGCCGGTCCCGGCAGGGGGATAGCCACGGCCCCGTCGGCGGCGTCGAGCCACGCGTCGGTGAGGCCGTAGCGCTCGTTGCCGACGACGAGCGCGCCGCGCAGATCGGCGTCGTGGTACGGAGTGTGGGCGTGCGGCGTCGCGACGACAATCGGGACGCCATGCTCGCGGAGCCAGGCGATCGTGCGCTCGCTCGTTGCCGTCGCGACCGGCAGTTGGGATCGTGCCGACGGAGCCGCGGACGACCTCGGGATGGAACACATCGGTACTCTCGTCCCAGGCGATCAGTGCGTCCGCGCCGGCAGCGCAGGCCGTGCGGACGATGGTGCCCAGGTTGCCCGGGCGCTCGACGGCCTCTGCCACGAGCACCATCGGCTCCGGAGGGAGGGAAAGTCCCGCCAATGCCCTTGCCGGGCGCCCGACGACGGCCAGCAGGCCGTCCGCGCGGACATTGCCGGCGATCGCCTCGCTCCGCGACTTGCTGGTCGTCGGGCGACCGATCGCGTCCGCCTAGCCGGGTTGAACCGATCGCGCGTCCCGCACGAAGATGGTGCGATGGCGAGCGAGTACGTCTTCGTCGACGAGTGGGAGGTCGCGGCCGCGCCGGAAGACGTCTACGACACGATTGTCGACGCGCGAACGTACCCGGACTGGTGGAAGCCGGTCTACATCGCCGTCGAGGGCGACGAGCGGGAGACACGGCACCACTTCAAAGGACGCCTGCCGTACACGCTGAAGATGCGCGCCCGGCTCGTCCACGAGGAGCGGCCGCGGACGTTCGACGTCGAGGTCGACGGCGATCTGCGCGGCCACGGCCGCTGGACGTTCACGCCGACCGCGGGCGGTACGCGCCTGTGCTGGGACTGGAAGGTGTACGCCGACCGACCAGTGCTCCGATATCTGACGCCGATCCTCAAGCCGCTCTTCCGTTGGAACCACAGCTGGGCAGTCGCGCGTGCACGCGAGGGGCTGGAGCCGTACCTGCGGAAGGCTCCGCCTGAGCGCAGCGCGGCTGTCAGGCCGTCCGCCGCGTTTGCAATTCTGAAAACGTGACGATCTCACCTGCGCCGAACGGCGAGACGGTTGAAGTGCACCTTGATACGACCTGGCGGCTTGCGCTGCAGGAGCAGGCAAGAACGGAAGGATCAGATCGCAAGGCAACCAGTCTCGTTACATTCGTCTCCGTCGTCGCGTCGTTGACAGCACCCCTCGGGATGAGGTTGAGCGGAGATAAATGACGCGAAGACGGCGAAGTTGCGCGCGGCATTTGCGTCGCTTGTCTTGGCGCTTGCGCTGTTGGTGACGCAGGCGACTATTCTTGGAGGGGATCGAATTCGATGAGTGAAGCACCCCGCGACGAACACCCGCATCCGACGGAGAGCCCGTTCCAAACGCCTCCGGTAGAAGGGATTCCGTACTCGCGCGGGAGCGACGAGGAACGCGCCATCGATCGCATTCTCGAGGCGGCCGAGCGCGATCGTACGAAGGATTCGCCCTAGCTCTTCGTGTATCGCCGCGCACGGGCTGCCTCGAACAGGACGACCCCTGCGGCGACGGCGACGTTCAGCGAATCCGCCTGCGCTGTCATCGGGATTGCGACCGTCTCGTCGGCAGCGGACAGCCACGCGTCGCTGACGCCGTGGCGCTCGTTGCCCACGACCAGCGCAACGGCTCCGCCGTAGTCGGCATCCCAGTAAGGGCGTGCGCCGTCCGGCGTCGAGACGACAAGCCTGACGTCGTGCTCGCGCAACCAGGCGATCGCCCGCTCGCTCCGCGCCGCTACGACCGGCAGCTGGAAGGCAGTGCCGACTGAACCGCGTACCACTTCCGGGTGGAAGACGTCAGTGCGTGCGTCGGACACGATCAATGCAGTTGCGCCCGCCGCGCAGGCCGTGCGGACGATCGTGCCGAGGTTGCCGGGCCGTTCGACCGCGTCTGCGACCACGAGTAGCGACGTGCGCGTCACTCGGAGTTGCGCGAGCGCCGTCGGCGGCCGCGCGACGATCGCGAGCAACCCGTCCGGGCGAACGTTCGACGCTGCGGAGCGAAACGCGGCAGCACTCAGCTCCACAACGCGCGCGCCGCGGAGCTCCGCACGTCTGACGAGCGCGTCATCCTCGTCGCCGAGGAAGAGCTCGGGAGCCGTATAGAGCTCGCGCACGAGCGCGCCGCCGTCCAGCGCGCAGCGCAGCGCGCGGTGTCCCTCTGCGAGAACGACGTCGGGTGAGCACTTGCGCGCGAGCCGGCGCACGGCCTTCAGCCGCTCGTTGGAAGTGCTCGCAATGGTCAAACGTCGTGTCACGGATCCTGCCTCGAAGGGAACGCACGCATGGACGGGGCCGGCGGCCTCGCCGTGGGAACTACCTATGCCCGCGTTATCTCGACACGACTGCTTCGATGATAGGCACTAGCGCCGTTCCGTTGCAAGGCGCACGCCGAGCGCGACAAGTACGGCGCCAGTCACCGCATCGAGGACGCGCCGAACGCGCGGGCGGAGCAACGCAGCGCCCGCTTTCGCAACGGCCGCCCCGTACGCCGTCAGCCAGACGAGCGTCATGCACGCGAACAGGAGCCCGAGCGGCAGCATCGTCCAAAACGACGAGCCGAACTGGGGCAGGAGGCTCGTGAAGAAGACGGCCATCTTCGGGTTGGCGAGGTTGCTCAGCAATCCCTGCCGGAACGCGCGCCGTGGCCGGCCGTTGCCCTTCCGACTTCGTGGCTCGGAGCCACTAAGTGCCCGGCGCAACGATTCGATTCCGAGCCAGATCAGGTAGGCGGCTCCGACGATTCGCAGCGTTACGAACGCCGGGCGCGACTCGGCGATCAGCGCCGCAATCCCTGCGCTCGCCCCGAGTGTCCAGGTCGCCTGGCCGACGGCGACGCCGAGCGCGGTGGCCGCTGCGCTCCGCCGTCCGCCGAGCAGCGCGTTGCGGATCGTGAGCGCGGTGTCCGGCCCCGGCGTCACGATCACCAGCGCTCCGACCCCCAGAAAGGTGACCAGGTGGCTCATCGCAGCTGTAAATCATCCGTTAAATCGTTCGAATCCCCCTGACGGGTGGCATCCGGAGTCGTCTCAGTGGCGAAGAAGGAAAGGAGAGGAGAGCAGACGAGATGACGGCGACCCTTCAGTTCCCCGAGACCGAGATCGAGAAGATCGAGCAGTGGCGCGCCGAGGAGCTCGAGCGCGCCGGCTACGAGGCTCGCGCCGCGGCAACGATCGCCGCCCGGCACGACATCGATCTCCATCGGGCTTCGGATCTCCTGCGGCAAGGCTGCCCGGCCGAGCTCGCTCTCCAGATTCTTCTTTAGCGCGACTCGACCGCGCCTATAACGCTCGGGCCTAGGGTCACGCTGTGTTCGCGGCCTTGTTCCTCGCGCTCTCGCTTGCTGCGCCCCTTCTAAAGGCTGCCCGCACCGATTGCTTCCGCTGGAGCGGAACTCGATCGCGCCGTGTACTTCACGCGCCGCGCCTATCTGCCTGCACAGAGCGCATCCCAGGGCATCGCCTTCGTCGGCCGCTTCGCGAACGGTTACCGCATATGGGAGCTCGTGCACTAGGCTCACGTCCCTGACCGCCGCCGCCTACCGGCCGGCGAAGCCGGCCGCCTCCGGCGACGGCTCGCCGCGCTGACCTCGCTCCGACCGGCGGTTCGTATGTCGATACTGTCCCGCCGGTCTACGCACGCCCAGCGCGACGTAGGAACGTGAGGACTCTCGCGCGAGTCGGCAGAATCCCGTCGCATGCTTCTGAGCATTCCCTCCCCGCACACCGGCACCGTCGAGCTCGGCCCGCTGACGCTTCACATGTACGGCCTGATGCTGCTCGCCGGCATCGCGGCGTGCATCTGGCTCACGGGGAAGCGCTGGGTCGCGCGCGGAGGCGACTGGGATCTGATCTTCCGCGTCGCCGTCTGGGGTGTCGCGTTCGGGATCATCGGCGCGCGCGCCTACCACGACGTGACGTCGTGGTCGGAGGTGAAGGCGATCGACCACTGGTGGGCGCCGTTCGCCGTCTGGCGGGGCGGACTCGGCGTGTGGGGCGGGATTCTCCTCGGCGTCCTCGCAGGAGCCGTGATCGTCAGGCGGTCGGGGGAGAGCGTCAGGGCGATGATGGACGCGGTTGCGCCCGGCCTGCTGCTCGCGCAAGGCATCGGCCGGATCGGCAACTGGTGGAACCAGGAGCTCTTCGGCAAGCCGACCGATCTGCCGTGGGGGCTCGAGATCGACGTCAATCACCGGCCGCCGCAATACCTCTCCGACCCGACGTTCCACCCGACGTTCCTCTACGAGCTGATCTATGACCTCGTTGGGGTCGCTGTGCTGCTCGTGCTCGACCGGCGCTTCCGCTTCCGCCCGCCTGCGCTCTTCTCGCTCTACGTCTCGATCTACTGCTTCGGGCGTTTCTTCGAGGAGTTGCTGCGCGTCGACCCGGCGCATCACTTCCTCGGCCTGCGCTTGAACGCGTGGGTCTCGATCGTCGTCTTCGTCCTCTCGACCGCCTTCTTCGTCTGGTGGCAGTTCCTGCGGCGGGAGGACACCGGCGGCCGCCGGCGCGAGCCGCGGCGCCGCCTGCCGGAAGGGCCGAAGATGGCGATTCCGCGCGGGCGGCGGTGAAGCCGGCCGCCGCGGTGCTGCTTATGGCGGTGCTCACAGGCTGCGGTTCGTCCTCGTCCGATGAGTTCTCGAAGGCCGGCAACGCGATCTGCCGCGACTTGAGGAAGACGGTGCGCGCGATCGACCGCCCGAAGATCGACACCTTGCACTTGACCGAGCAATCGGTGCGAGGAAGCCGGGCCCGGGCGGAGCTCGCGAAGTACAACGCGGCGGTATCGCGCGCAGCGCGGCGAATCCTTCCGCGGCTGCGCGCGCTCGAACCGCCCGCAGGCCTGCGGGCGAAACGCGACGAGTTCTTTGCCGAAATTGCAAGCCTCGGCCGGCTCGCGAAGCGCTCCAGTAGAGCGCAGGCGAGGCTCACTGCTGCGATACGACACGGTGACCGAAAGGCGATCGACTCCGCAATCACGGCTGTCGCGGTACCGGCACGGCAGAGCCTCCAGGCAAATCAGCGCATCGACGCCGACGCCCGAGCTCTCGGGTGGACGGCGTGTGCGGCCGTTCGCAGCTAGCGGAAGATCAGAAAGAGGATCACCGGCGCCGCGGCGTTCAGCGCCATCAGCGACGTGAACGTGACCGCGCCGACCATGAACCTGCGCTCACGGCGCTGCTGTTCCGCAGCGGCCTCCTCGACCGCGATGCGGACGCGCCTGATCCAGACGGCGGACTCGCGCTCGTAATCCGGCAGCGCCTCGCGCGCGCGGGCGGCGAGCTCGGGGGGCGAGACGAGGACGAGCTCCGGGCTGACGACGTCATCGGGCATGCCCACAGCCCGAGCGTTCACGCTTCCTCTCCAGGCTCCTCCTGTCCGCCCTCGCCGGTAGGGTCCCGCCGATGTTCGTGCGCGAGCTCGAGCTGGATCTGGACGCCTTCGAGGGGCCCTTCGACCTGCTCTTGACGCTCGTTCTGCGCGAGGAGATCGAGCTCGCCGAGATCGACGTCGCGGGGATCGTCGTCGCCTTCGTCGAGCGGTTGGCCGAGCGCGAGCGCCTCGACCTGGACGCCTGCGGCGAGTTTCTCGTCCTCGTCTCGGCCTTGCTCGAGCTGAAGGCACGCAACCTCTTCCCGGACGAGGCGGCAGAGCTGGCTGACCTCGAGCCGGAGGAGGCCGCCGAGGAGCTGGCACGGCGGCTCGAGGAGTACCGGAGGATGAAGGAGGCTGCGGCCTGGCTGCGGGGGCGGCTTGCCGAGCAGCGGTTCTTCCGCATCGGGCCGGCGCCGCTCGCGCCGAAGCCGGAGCGGCGGCTCGGGCCGCAGGATCCGGTCCTGCTGGCGCAGGCGCTGAGGGCGCTCGCCGTGGAGCCGCCGCAGGTCTCGCTCGCGCACATGGCGCTGCGCTTTCCGCCGGTTTCGCAGTTTCTCCAGCGATTTCGCGCTCTGCTCTCGCGGCGCGGCGTCGTCGACTTCGACCGGGAAGTCGCCGGGCTGGAGCGTGTCGAAGTGGCGGTTGCATTCCTCGCGCTGCTCGAGCTTCGCAAGCAGGGAGAGATCACGATCAGCCAAGCCGCACCGTTTGCTCCGATAAGGATCGCGCGGTCGGACGTCGAAGAGAGGAGGCTCGAATGGACCGTCCGCTCCGCCTAGTCGCCGCGAACCCGCTCGATCAGCTTGCACGGACACTGGAGGCATTGCTCGTCGTCGCGTCGCAGCCGCTGTCGATCGAGGAGTTGTGCGCGGCCGCGGGGGACGAGTCCGAACGGATCGAGACGGCGCTCGGCCTACTCGCGGAGCGCTTCCGCGAGGGCCGCAGCGGCATCGTGCTCGAGAAGGTCGCCGGCGGCTACGCGTTCCGCGCGTCGAAGGAGGCCGCGGAGGCGTGTGCGCGCCTGTTCGAGCGGCCGGTCCAGAAGGGGCTGTCACAGGCGGCGATGGAGACGGTCGCGGTGGTCGCGTACCTCGGGCCGGTGTCCCGGCCGGAGATCGCGCGGATTCGCGGCGTGTCGGTCGACTCGGCGGTCGCGGGGCTCGTCGAGCGCGGGCTGATCGCGGAGGCCGGGCGCGAGGATGGGGCCGGCGGCGCGGTCCGTTACCGCGTCACGCCGCTGTTCGAGCGCGTCTTCGAGCTCGAATCGCTGTCGCAGCTGCCGCGCCTCGACGACCTCGGCGAGGATCCCGCCGCGATTCGGGAGCGTCTCGCAGCGGTCGCCGAAAAGCGCACGGCCTGAGCGGCTTTCCGCGACAATCACCGTGGTGACCGGGGAGCTCGAGAACGGGCGCCTGCTCGACAAGGTGCTCGAGCAGCTGCCTGCTGCAGTGGTGATCGCGGAGGCGCCGTCTGGGCGAGTCCTGCTCGCCAACAGGCAGGTGTCCGAGATCCTCGGCTTCCCGTGGACGCCGGCGAGCGAGATCGGCGCCTACAGCGACGAGGTTGTGGCGTGGCACGCCGACGGGCGCCGCGTCGAGCCCGACGAGTGGCCGCTCGCGCGCTCGCTGACGGCGGGTGAGGTCGTACACAACGAGGAGATCCAGGTGCGGCGCGGCGACGGCACGCGCGCGTGGATCTCGCTCAATTCGGCGCCGGTGCGCGACGACGAGGGCACCATCGTCGCGGCGGTGGTCACCTTCCTGGACATCACAGCGCGGAAGGCGGCAGAGCGGCGCGCGATCGAGGAGAACCGGCGCACGGCGCTGACACTCGAGTCGATCGCCGAGGGGTTCTTCCTCCTCGACGAGAACTGGCGCATTCAGTATGTGAACCGCGAAGCGGAGCGGCTGCTGGAGCGTAAGCGCGACGACCTGCTCGAGTCGGAGATCTGGAACGAGTACCCCGAGCTGGTCGCGACGAAGTTCCTCTCCGAGTTCAATCGCGCGCGTGACGAGCAGGTCGTCGCCGTGTTCGACGCGGTGTGGCCGGCGACCAAGCGCCGGCTGGCGGTGCGCGCATGGCCGAGCGTGGACGGGCTCGGGCTCGCGGTCTACTTCCAGGAGGCGGCGGCGTAAGGCGTTTCAGTCCGGCCGCGGCGGAAATCGCTCGGCCGCGGGCTACTTCCTCGGGATCGCTCACGAGCAGTTCCCGCCCTCGGAGTGCCTGGCGCAGGCGGTGGCGGCCGAGGAGGCCGGCTTCGTTGAATTGCTCGGGCGCGGCGCCGCAGGAGGCGATCCGCGTCTACGGCGAGCACGTGCTGCCGAAGCTTCGCTCCGAGACGCGCTAGAGCCGCCGGATGATGTCCTCGGCCTCGTCGCGCGTGAACGCGCGCAGCGTCTCCGTGTGCTCGGCCCCGAAGCGCTGCAGCTTCATCAGGATCTCGATCGCGACCGCGTCGTCCGGGGCCTCGAAGATCTCGACCACGTCGTAGCGGCCGAGCGTCACGTAGACGCCGACCAGACTGCCGCCGGCGGCCTCGATGATCCGCTCGCCCTCCTCGACCCGCTCGCGCCAGGCGGGAAGGCCTGCGATCCCCTGCGTCGTCCAGCGCATCAGCGTGACGTAATGCGGCACGAAGCGACAATAACGGGATGCGCCTCAATGCGTACCTGGCCCGGGCGGGCGTCGCCTCGAGGCGCAAGGCCGACGATCTGATCAAGGCCGGACGCGTGAGCGTGAACGGCGAGCTCGGGCAGCTGAACACCTTCGTCGGCGCGCGTGACCGCGTCGAGGTGGACGGCCGGCCGGTGCAGAAGCAGGCACTCGCCTACGTGCTGCTGCACAAGCCCGCGGGCGTCGTCACGACCGCGTCCGACCCGCACGGACGGCCTACCGTCGTCGAGCTCGTCGACCATCCGTCGCGTGTCGTCCCCGTCGGACGTCTCGATGCCGACACGACCGGCGCGCTCCTGCTCACGAACGACGGCGAGCTCGCGCACCGGCTCGCGCATCCGCGCTACGGGGTCGAGAAGACCTACGTCGCCGACGTCGAGGGCGAGCCCGGCGACGACGCCCTGCGTGCGCTCGAGCGCGGTGTCGAGCTCGAGGACGGCGTCACCGCTCCGGCGCGTGCGCAACGGATCGCGCCGTCGCGTGTCCAGCTGACGGTGCACGAGGGGCGCAACCGGCAGGTCAGGAGGATGCTCGATGCCGTCGGGCATCCCGTGATGCGCCTGCACCGCAGCGCCTACGCCGGAATCAGCGCGGACGAGCTGCAGCCTGGAGAGTGGCGCGAGCTGACGCCGGACGAAGTCGCGTCGTTGCGTTGATCCGTCCGGCCGCCGCGCAACACTCGGCTCGTGCGTCGGCTCGAAGGCTTCGCGGCGATCGGCTTCGCGGTGGCGTACGTCGTCGCGCTCGTCCTCACGAACGTCCCCGACGAAGGCGAGTCGCGCCGCGAGGCGATGGACTTCTACAACTCGGCGGGCGACAAGTTGCGGGAACTGATCGCCGTCTACGTGATGGCGACCGCCGTGATGTTGTTCGTCACGTTCCTCGCGTTGTTTGCGTTGCGTCTCCTTCCGCCGGCGCGTCCCGTGGCGCTCATCAGCGGCGGCGCGTTCGCGGCGTTGTATCTCGCCTCCGCAGCTGCGTTCGTTGCCCCGACGCTGACGCTATCGCTCGATTCGACCGGGGCGAACGCCGTCGACCGGCAGTTCGTCGACTTCGCACGGGGGATGTCGACGCTCGGCGACGCGTTCCTGCTCGTTGTATCGATGTTCGCCGCGGCCGTGTTCGTCGGGGCGCTCGCGTGGTCGGGCGTCCTGCCGCGGTGGCTCGCGCTCAGCGGCTGGTTAGTCGCGATCGTGTGCCTCTTCGGCTTCACGTTCGTGCCGCTGCTGCTCTTCGCCCTCTGGATGCTCGCGTTGGGCGCCTCGCGTCTGCGCAGCCCGGTCGTTCCGGCGTAAGCCAGAATCCGCGCGTCATGCTGCGCATCGCCCTTGCGTGCGCGCTCGCCCTCGCGGCCCTCGGCGTGCCGTCTGCCGGCGCCCATCCGGTTCCTCCGTCGATGCGCGGATACGTCTCGACTGTCGCGTCGGTCGAGCCGGTCGTCCTCGGCTTGCAGGCGACGGTGCTCGGCGGAGACGACCGGCTGTCCGTTCGCAACTGGAGCACGAAGATCGTCGTCATCCTCGGCTACGACGGAGAGCCGTATCTGCGCTTCGGCCGCGACGGTGTGTTCGCCAACGTCCATTCTCCGGCGACGTACCTGAACCGAGTGCGCAACCGCCCCGTGAAGTTGCCTTCGCTCGCCGATCCGCGCGCGAGGCCCGCGTGGTAACGCGTCAGCAGCGGGACGGGATACGTGTTCCACGACCGACGGATCCGTTGGACGGGCAAGAGGCCGCCCTCCGTCGTCACCAACGATCCCGCCGGTTCGCATCACATCCGCGACTGGCGGATTCCGGGACGTGCAGACAGCGTCCCATTCGCGATCAGGGGCTTCCTCGGCTACGCGCCGCCTGCGGCCCGCACCGCGGACGGTGGCGGCTCTCCGACCGTCATCGTGGCCGTCGCGCTCACGGCGGTGCTGGTACTCGGCCTGGCGCTGATCCTTCTCGCGCGCCGACGAGCGCGCAGCACGGCATGAGAGGGAGCCCGCCGCCCCCGAGGTCGGCGGGCTCCCTCGTAGTCGAGCTAAGGCGACGGAACGAGCGTCGGACAGTTTGGCGCCGTTGCGCCGTTCGAGTCCGCGCAGTTGATGCGCCCGTCCGGGAACGCCTTGACCACTGGGCTGAGCGGCGAGTGCGCCGAGATGGAGTCGGCGACGTCGGCGTCCATGATGTTCTGCGTCGTGGCACGGCTGGCGAAGGCCGGGTAGCCGTCGCCACCGTTCGCCATGAAGTCGTTCTCGGCGATCTTGTACGTCGTCGCCGAGGTCAGGTCAACCGGCGTCGCCGTGCAGTTCCCCGAAGCGTCCGTCGTCACGGCCGACGTCACGCGGCTGCCCGCCGGCAGAGCGATGTCGTAGGTGAAGCAAAGGCCGGAGACCTGCGGGAACCGGCCGTCGACGTTCGGCATCCGCGAGACGCCGTTCTCGAGCATCGTCTTTAGCTCCGACCCGTTTACGTTGAGCGTGACGACGATGTTGCCGAACGGCAGCACCGTCAGCACCTGACCGCGCGTGATCGGGTACGGCGGAGGCGTGTACGCCGAGCAGAAGTCGTCCGGGTTGTCCGTCGTCGGACAGGTCAGGTCGGCGCGGAGCCCGCCCGAGTTCGTGATCGCGAACTTGACTCCCGTGGCCGCGTACTGGGTGCGCATCGCATCCGCGACCACGTTGCCGACCAACGACTCGCACGTCCGCCCCGTTGTGCCGCCGCACTGATCGGCGCGGGGGATGAATTTCGTCGAGTTGCCGATCGTGGTGTTCAAGATCGGGGCGAGCTGCGCATTCAGAGCGTCGATCTTCGCCTGGATCGCAGGATCGGCAGTGATCCCAATGTCCCACGGCTTGTGGAAGTCCGCGGTCTTGTAGACCACGGTCTTGGTGCTCGTGTCGATGACGAGCCGGACGCGCGTGAAGCGGATGCCCTTGCTCCGGTTCTCGGTCACGAGCACCCCGTTCGGCCGGGTCGTCAGGACTTGGAAGTCGGTGTGGTCGCCGATCACCGCGTCGACGTTCTGGACGCCGTCGGCGAGATCGACCAGCGGCCCCGTCGGGCTCGTCAGCGTCCCCGCCGTCGCCCCGAGGTGGCCGATAGCAACGATGGTGTTGATCCCGCGTTGTCTCAGCCGCGCCGCTTCTGCGTTGACCGACGCGGTCGAGTCCTCGACGTGGAACGGCACGAGCCCCGCCGGGTTGATCAGGGTAGGGAGGTCGTCGTTCGAGAAGCCGACGATCCCGACCTTCACGCCGCCGAACGTCGTATCGAAGACCTTCGACTTCGACCACTCCGGCGGTGTGTTCCCGCCGGCGTCGACGATGTTCGACGAGACGTACGGGAAGCTCGCGAGCGGAATCAGCTCGGTGCGAAGGTACTGCTGACCACGGTCGAAGTTGTGGTTCCCGAGCCCGTCGAGGCCGATGCCCATCATGTTCATGAGCTCGATGGTCGGCTTGTCGCCGAAGAAGGCCGAGATGGGCGGGGTGGCGCCCACCGAGTCTCCCGCAGCGATCGTGAGCGAACCGTTGCCGGCCTCGTTCCGGTAGGCGTCGAACCACGGCTTCAGGAACGCGGAGCCGCCGATTGCGAACGAGGGGCCGACGGTGTCCGCAGCCTCGGACAGCGGGATCAGCTGGCCGTGGTAGTCAGAGATGTCGAGGATCACCACTTCCTTGAACTGGCCTGGAGTCGCGGCGAGCTGGTAGAGGATCTTGCCGCGCGCGTTCTGCGGCCCTGGGATCCCCATCAGGAACGCGACCGTTGGGGCAATGTCGATCGCCCGCACGCCCACGACCGGGTCCTGGTGTCGCACGCCGGGGCCGGCAGCGACGAACGTCGCGTGCATGTTCACGTTATGCGCGAGGTCGACGAAATCCGGCAGGTAGCCATGCTGGCCGAAGAACTGCGAGAAGGCGATCGCCTTCCCCGGTGTTCCCGCGTCCGACTGATAGGGCGGACGCAGCACGACCACGACGTCGCCGGACCTGTTCGGGTGCAAGGCGTCGCTGCCGTCGACGTTGCGCAACTCTTCCTTCTTCAGGATCTTCATGACGACCTGCTTGCCCAGGTTGGTCGGGTCGGTCAGGTTCTGGAACGCCGAGATCACGGCGGATCGCACCTGTTCGTACGTCGTGCCGGACGGAAGCGTCGGGTTGGCATAGATCTGGATCGTGCCGCCTGCCCAGCATGCTTTCGTCAGGTCGGTCGCGGTACCGCCGCAGTTCGAGGCGGTGTTGCCGCCGCTCGCGTGCAGCGAGGTGCCGCCGATGGACGCATCGAAGAGCACCTTGCGTGCGTTGACCGCGTACCACTGCGGCGCGAAGCCGTGGTCGGACCCGGCGAACGTTGTCGGGTTGCCGCCCATCAGCTGGCGGGCCAGTGCGAGCTTCGCGTCCGCCTCGTGATAGGCGCTGCGGACGTAGCCTTCGCGGACCGCGATCCTATTGTCCTTGACGCCGTCGCCTTCGACGTCGTCGAAGTACGGATTCGGCGCGCCGTCCATGTCGGTCGGCGTGTACAGGGCCATGAACTGGTGCGAGAACTCGTCGGTCACCGGGAAGCCGACCATCGCAAAGTCGGTGTCCGGCTGGAGCGTTCCGAGGATGTAATGCATGACCGCGTCCGCGTATGCCCGCTCGAGATCGCGGCCCTGCTCGACGTACGTGTCCTCGTCGATGATCCGCGCCTCGAGCGGCGCGAAGTCGGCCGCGACGTAGGTCGGCAGATTGTCGGCGACATACTTCTCGAGCCGGTCCTCGCCGGCGCCGCCTGCCGGGAGTGCGTTACACGCCGCGGTCGAACACGAGGCGATCACGCGCTCGACGGAGGTGAAGTAGAGCTTGAACGACGAGAGAGTGGACGACATCGTGATCAGCTTCACGTAGAAGCCTGCGGTCTGGCCGGCGCGGGCGCCGATCAGCCCGTCGCTGCCGGTGACCTTGATCTCCTTCCAGTCGCCTGCCCTCAACTCGGCCGACTTCTGGCTTCCGTCCTTGGCCGCACCGCTGCGGACGAGGATCAGGCGGTCGTAGCCGACGACGCCGTCGACGATGCTGTCGTAGACGTAGGCGTCGTAGACGCGGGTAGGGTTCTGGGCCGCGAACGTGGTCGCGACCGTCAGCACGGTCTGCTGTGCCGGCGCGGCCGGATCGCCTGCCGGCACGTTCGTCCATCCGGCCGCCGGCGCGAAGGCCGCGACCTGGTAGGAAATCCCGAACGCCGCCGCACCCGCCTGCTCGGTCGCATTCAGCGGCGCCGCGAGCACACCGCGGGTGGAGAAGAAGTTCGCGAAGTCGACGGTCGGACCCGCAATTCCTGCGGCACGCCCGCCGACCCAGTCGATCTGGGCGACCTTCTTCCCGGCCCGCTCGGCCGCGTTGGCGATCGTATCTGCCTGGAGGATGCCCGCGCCCGAGAACGACGTCCGGTTCGAGAACGCGTCACCGGTGCGGTGGAAAGTGTTGTTCGTCGAGCCGTGCTCGCTCGACCACGTGCCCGTGGCCATCGTGTACCAGCCGACGCCCGTGTTGGGCGGGAACGCCTGCAGCATGCCGTTGGCGCCCTTGACGCCCTCCTGCATCAGCCCGGCGTACGTCGGCATGGCCCCCTCGGCCGCGTACTTCTCCATCAAATCCGGCCGCATTCCGTCGGACGAGAACAGCAGCGTCTTCTTGGCGATGCCGACCACCTGGGCCTTGTCCGCGCGGGCGGTGCCCGTTCCGAGCGTGATCACCAATACGAGGGCCGCAGCGGCAAGCGCCGGCCCGAGTCGGCGTAGTTTCATGTCCCTCCTCGTTCTCCCCTGGTCCGAACGGGCAAGAGGCTACAAGGATCGAGGCTTCTCTACAACGCCGTTCGGCTAGTCCCGCGGCACGAAGCCCATCCGCTCGTACATCGTCCGCAACGTCGGGGCCGACTCCTTACGGGCCTTCGCGGCGCCTGTTGCAAGCAGTCTTTGCAGCTCGCCTTCGTCGGCGCGGAGCTCGCGGAAGCGCGCCTGGATCGGCGTCAGCAGCTGGACGACCGCTTCGGCCACGTCCTCTTTGAACGGCCCGTAGCCCTGGCCGTCGTAGCGGCCTTCGATCTCCTGGAAGGTCTCCCCGGTCGCGACGGACATGATCTCGATCAGGTTCGAGATGCCCGGCTTCGCCCCCCGGTCGTGGCGGACTTCGCGCCCGGAGTCGGTGACGGCGGATTTGAGCTTCTTCCGGATCACGTCGGGCTCGTCGAGCATCCGCACGACGCCCTGCGCGGTCAGCGGCGAGCTCGTCGACATCTTGCTCTCCGGCTCCTGCAGGTCCATCACGCGCGCGCCCACCTCGGGGTACTGGCCCTCGGGCACCCGGAACGTCTCGCCGAACCGCGCGTTGAAGCGCTCCGCGACGTCACGCGCGAGCTCGAGATGCTGCCGCTGGTCGTCGCCGATCGGGACCAGGTCGGTCTGGTAGAGGAGGATGTCCCCTGCCATCAGCACGGGATACGTGAAGAGCCCAGCCGAGACGAATTCCTGACGCTCTCCTTTTTCTTTGAACTGCGTCATCCGTCCCAACTGCCCGTAGCTCGTCACGGCCGAGAGCAGCCAAGCCGCCTCGGCGTGCGCGCTGACGTGGCTCTGCGCGAAGATCGTCGACCGCTCGGGGTCGAGGCCCGTTGCAATCAGCATCGCGAAGAGATCGAGCGTCGAGTCGTGCAGCTCCTGCGGGGCGTACTCGGCGGTGATCGAGTGCAGGTCGACGATGCAGAAGAAGGCATCGCCCATTTCCTGGGTCTGTGCGTACTGGCGGAAGCCGCCGGCGTAGTTGCCGAGCGTCTTCGCTCCTGTGGGTTGGATGCCGCTGAAGATGCGCATGGTCGTGACTCCATTGTCAGGGATGGACCCCTGCGAGGTGTTGCCTACAGGGAAGGAACGGGGTGCGAGCGGGTGGGCTGTTCGGCGCTCTAGCGCACGCTCCCACCGCGCTCGCTGCGCCACGACCAAGCCCAGGTGCGAACGGTGGGAGACATTGCGTCCCAGGATAGAGGCGGTCCTGGAGTGCCGCAAGACCGTCACTACACTGATCGGATGGCCGTCAGCGAATCGACCTGGACGCCAGCCTCCTGGCGCGGCCTGCCCGTGTCGCAGCAGCCGGAGTGGCCGAGTCCTGAGCGCGCCGAGGCGGTCCGGGCGCGGCTGGCGAAGTTCCCTCCGCTCGTGTTCGCGGGTGAGGCGCGCGCGCTGACCGCCTCCCTGGGGAAGGTCGCGGAGGGGCGGGCGTTCGTGCTCCAGGCCGGCGACTGCGCCGAGTCGTTCCACGACTTCTCGGCGATCACGATCCGCGAGAAGCTGAAGATCCTCCTCCAGATGGCGGCCGTCATGACCTACGGCGCGACGCTGCCGGTGGTGAAGATCGGGCGGATCGCGGGCCAATTCGTGAAGCCGCGGTCCCGTCCGACCGAGCGGATCGGCGACGTCGAGGTCCCTTCGTTCCGCGGCCACATGGTGCACGACGACGCGCCGACGCCCGAAGCGCGGATCCCTGATCCGCAGCGCATGGTCGACGGGTACCACCAGGCGGCGGCGACGCTGAACCTCCTCCGTGCCTTCACCAAGGGAGGCTTCGCCGATCTCAACCAGGTGCACACGTGGAACCAGGAGTTCGTCGCGACGTCGGCCGAGGGTCGCCGCTATGAGGTGATCGCGTCGGAGATCGAGCGCGCGCTGCGCTTCATGGAGGCCTGCGGATTCGATCTGCGCGATGCGCCGCAACTGCACGAGGTCGACGTCTGGACGAGCCACGAGGGGCTGTTGCTCGACTATGAGGAATCGCTCACCCGCCGCGACTCGCTCACCGGCGACTGGTACGACTGCTCCGCGCACATGCTCTGGATCGGTGAGCGGACGCGCTCGCTCGACGAGGCACACGTGGAGTTCTTCGCCGGCGTGCACAACCCGATCGGCGTCAAGCTGGGGCCGGCGGCGACCGCGGAGGACGTGCTCGCGCTCTGCGAGCGGCTGAACCCGCGCCGGTCGCCCGGGCGCTTGACGCTGATCGCGCGCATGGGCGCGGAGCGCGCGTTCGAGCTGCTGCCGCCGCTGTTGCGCGCGACTCGCGCAGCCGAGCATCCGGTCGTCTGGATCTGCGATCCGATGCACGCGAACATGCGCCGCACGGCGACCGGCCGCAAGACGCGTCACCTCGAGGACGTGCTCGGCGAGATCGAGGGCTTCTTCGCCGCCTGCCGCCAGGAACGCGTCTGGCCCGGAGGAGTGCACCTCGAGTTCACCGGCGAGGACGTCACCGAGTGCATCGGGGGGTCCGAAGAGGTGCTCGAAGAGCAGATCGACGCCCGCTACATGACGCTGTGCGATCCCCGCCTGAACGCCCGTCAGTCGCTCGACCTCGCGTTTCGCGTGGCCGAGCTGATGCGCACCGTTTAGTCTGGTGCGCCGCCTCGCAATCGTCGGCACCGGGCTGATCGGAGCCTCGATCGGGCTGGCGGCGAAGCACGCCGGTGTCGCGGAGGTCGTTGGCACCGATGCCGACGAGGAGTCGATCCGGATTGCGCTCGACCGCGGCGCGATCGACGCTGCGGCGGACGACGTCGACGCGGACCTCGTCGTCGTCGCGGTGCCGGTGGCGCAGCTGCCGGCACGGGTGCGCGACGTCCTCGAGCAGACGCGCGACGCGACCGTGACCGACGTCGGTTCCACGAAGGGCGCCGTCGTGGCAGCCGCGGGCGGGGACGCACGTTTCGTCGGCGGGCATCCGGTCTGCGGTTCCGAGGCCCGGGGCCCGGCGCACGCCAACGGCGAGCTCTTTCGCGGCGCTACGTGGTTCCTGACGCCCATGGCGTATACCGATCCCGATCGCTACCGCACGCTGCACGGGTTCGTCTCCTCGCTCGGTGCGCAGCCGGTCGCGATCGATCCGCGTGCCCACGACCGGCTCGTCGCGATGACGTCGCACCTGCCGCACGTGCTCGCGAACGTGGTGCTCAACCAGGCCGGCGCCACCCGAGTCGAAGGGCACGACCCGCTGGCGGCGGCGGGCGGTTCGCTTCGCGACATGACGCGGGTCGCGGGCGCCAACCCGCGCATCTGGGTCGACATCTTCCTCGACAACGCCGGCGCGATCCGCGAGTCGCTCGCCGAGCATCGGCGCCGAATCGAGCAGGTAGAAGACGCCTTGGCGCAGGGCGACGCGGGCTACCTCGCCCGCTGGATCGCGGAAGCCGCCGGTAACCGGCGCACGATGCTGGCCGACGCGTATCCCGATGCGACGGACCTCTACCGCGTGCGTGTGCACGTTCCCGACCGGCCGGGCGTGCTCGCGGGCATCACGCAGGCTCTCGGCGCGGAACGGATCAACATCGAGGACTTCGAGCTCCGGCACGTTTCCGCGGAGCGCGGCGGCACGCTGATCGTCCTCGTCACCGGCGCAGAACAGGCGGAGCGAGCGGCGGCGCTGCTCGAGGCGCAGGGCTACGGGGTCGTGGTGTCCGCGGTGGAGGAGTCGTGAAGGTCGAACCGGCGGCGGCGCTCGTCGGCGATGTCGCCGTTCCCGGGGTGAAGTCGATCGCCCATCGCGCGCTCCTGCTCGGTGCGGTCGCCGACGGCGAGTCGACGATCGCGGGTTTCGGCCGCTCGGACGACACGGAGTCGACGATTCACGCATTGCGCCAGTTGGGCGTGCAGATCGACGAGGAGAGCGACGACCGCATCCGCGTCCAGGGCGTCGGTCTGCGCGGCCTGCGCCCGCCCGGTTCGGCGATCGACTGCGGCAACGCCGGCACGCTCATTCGCCTCCTCGCCGGCATCCTCGCTGGGCAGGAGGGCGAGTTCACGCTCACCGGCGATCCGTCGCTGAGCGCGCGCCCGATGGAGCGGATCGCGGACCCGCTGCGGGCGATGGGCGCCGAGGTGCACACGACCGACGGCCATGCGCCGATCACCATCGTCGGCGGCGCGCTCCGGCCGATCTCCTACCGGTTGCCAGTCGCGAGCGCGCAGGTCAAGTCGTGCGTCCTCTTGGCGGGTCTGTACGCCGACCATGGCCCGACGGTCGTCGTCGAAAAGGGGACGCCGACCCGCGATCACACCGAGCGCATGTTGCGGGCCATGGGTACACATGTGGAATCGTCGCCGCGAGAAGCGAGGGTCTGGCCCGTCGAGCGCCTGGATCCGCTCGACGTCGACATGGCGGGTGACTTTTCCGCCGCGGCGCCGTTCCTCGTCGCGGCCGCGCTTCTGAGCGGGAGCGAGCTGCGCGTGCACGGCGTCAACCTCAATCCGACGCGCACCGGGCTGCTGGACGTGCTCGAGCGGATGGGCGCACGCATCAGTGTCTTCAACCGGCGCAGCCTCGGGGGCGAGCCCGCGGGTGACGTCGAGGTGCGTCCGGCGGAGCTCGTCGCGACCGAGGTCAACGGCGGCGAGGTGCCGCTCCTGATCGACGAGCTGCCGCTCGTGGCGCTCGCCGCCACGCATGCGCGCGGAACCACGCGTGTGACCGGCGCCGAGGAGCTGCGGGCGAAGGAAGCCGATCGGATCACGCACGTGGTCGAAGGACTGCGGGCGCTCGGCGCCCGCATCACCGAGCGGCCGGACGGCTTCGAGGTGATGGGCGTCCCGCACCGGCTCCGGGGTGGGCGGCTGAGCGCGCACGGAGACCACCGGCTCGCGATGCTCGGCGCTGTTGCAGGGCTCGCGTCGCAGGAGGGCGTGGACGTCGAGGACGCCGAAGCGGTCGCTATAAGCTTCCCCGGCTTCTACGAGCTTCTGGACTCGGTGACTCGACGATGATCGTTGCGATCGACGGCCCCGCAGGCGCGGGAAAGAGCACGGTCGCCCGGCAGCTCGCCGAGCGGCTTCGCTTCCGCTACCTCGACACCGGGGCGATGTATCGCGCATTGACCTGGCTCGCGCTGCAGCGCGCCTACGACCTGAGCGACGGCGCGAGGCTCGGCGAGCTTGCGCGCGAGAACCCCGTGAGCTTCGAGGACGAGCAGCGTGTGTTCATCGCGGGCACGGACGTCACCGCTGCGATCCGGCGAACGCAAATCGACAGGATGGTTCCGGTCGTCGCGCGGCACCCGGCTGTGCGCGAGGTGATGCGCGTGCGGCAGCGAGAGCTCGGCGAGCAGGGCGACGTCGTGATCGAGGGGCGGGACATCGGCACGGTGGTCGCGCCGAACGCGCAGGTGAAGGTGTACCTCGTCGCGGATCCCGGGGTGCGTGCGCAGCGGCGTAAGGCGGAGCGGCCGGAGATCGGCAGCGACGCGCTCGCCACCGACCTGCGCCTGCGCGACCAGAGTGATGCGGCGCGCATGCGTCCCGCCGAGGACGCCGAGTTGATCGACACGACGAGCCTCGAGGTCGCCGACGTGGTCGACCGAATCGAGGAGCTCGTGCGCGCCCGCCAGCCCGCATGACGGCCGTGAACTCCGGCGACACCGCCTGGGCGCTGGGCCGGGTCTACATGGGGATTCCGGCGCGGCTCGCCACGCGGGCGCGCGCGTTCGGTCTGGAGCGCTTTCCGGGCGAAGGCGGCGTCGTGCTGGCGGTGAATCACTTGCACTGGATCGACATCCCGCTGATCGGCGTGCTCTCGCCGCGCACGATCAACTTCGTCGCAAAGGTCGAAGCGCTTCGCGTGCCCGTCCTCGGCCGGTTCATCCGCTGGCATGGCGCGCTCGCCGTGCGGCGCGGGGAGTCAGACCGCGAGGCCGTGCGGCTGATGCGCCAGGCCGCACGCGAGGGCCGCGTGCTCGGCGTGTTCGTCGAGGGGACGCGACAGCGCAGCGGCCGGCCCGGAAAATCGCAGCCCGGTGCGGCGATGGTTGCGATCCAGGAGGAGGTGCCGGTGCTGCCGGCGGCGATCTACGGGACGCAGTACTGGCATCCGTGGAACTTCGCGCCGTGCTCGGTCGCGTTCGGCCATCCCCTCGACTTCTCGGGCCTGCCCAGGAACGGCCGTGGCTACCGGGAGGCGACCGAGGTGATCGAGCGCACGATCCACCGCCTCTTCGACTGGCTCGCCGACGTGCACGCGCAGGGCCGGCCCAAAGGATTGACGCCGCCGTGACGAACCCTCAACCACCCTCAACCGTGCCTGGCACGGGGACGGGGCTGTTGGGGACGGTGGCGATCGTCGGCTTCCCCAACGTCGGCAAGTCGACGCTCGTCAACCGCCTCACCGGCACGCGCGCCGCGGTCGTACACGAGACGCCCGGCGTCACGCGCGACCGGAAGGAGTTCATCTGCGAGTGGCAGGGCGAGCGCTTCGCGCTGCTCGACACGGGCGGCGTCGACATCGCCGACCAGACGCCGATGACTCGCTCGATCGCCGACCAGGCGCGCGCAGGGATCGAGGAGGCCGACCTCGTCCTGTTCGTCGTCGACGCAAAGGTCGGGATCACGCCGGGGGACGAGGAGATCGCCGACATCCTGCGGCGCGCGCACAAGCCGACGCTGGTGCTCGCGAACAAGATCGACGATCCGAAGCAGGACCCGCTCGCGCTCGAGTTCCACAGGCTGGGACTCGGCGACCCGATTCCGATCTCGAGCCTCCATGGTTACGGGACGGGAGACCTGCTCGACGCGATCGTCGAGCTGCTCCCAGGGGGAGGCCGCGCCGAGGTCGGTGCAGACGCGATCCGCGTAGCGATCCTGGGCCGCCCGAACGTCGGCAAGTCGTCGCTGGTGAACGCGATCCTCGGGCAGGAGCGGGTGATCGTCTCCGACCAACCGGGAACGACTCGCGACCCGGTGGACACCGTCTTCCGCCGCGGCGACACCGAATTCGTTCTCGTCGACACGGCCGGCATGCGCCGCAAGCGCCGCCAGCGCCAGGGCATCGAGTACTACTCCGAGCTGCGCGCGCTGGAAGCCGCGGAGCGCGCCGACATCGCGCTCGTGCTCGTCGACGCGACCGAGGGAGTCGTCGACCAGGACCTCGCCGTCGCCGACGTCGCGCGCAAGGCGATGAGCTCGACGATCGTCGTCGTCTCGAAGTGGGACGCCGGCATCGTGTCGCTCGAGGACGTCCGTCCGCGCCTCGAGTCGCGCCTGCGGCAGCGTCCGCCGATCCTCGCGGTCTCGGCGAAGACCGGCCGCGGCATCCAGCGGCTGCTCGATCGGATCGAGGCGCAATTCGAGAAGCACTCGTCGCGCATCCAGACCGCCGAGCTGAACAAGTTCCTGCAGGAACTGCGCGACGAGCGGCAAGGGCCGTCGCGGAACGGCCGCCGGCTCAACCTTCTCTACGGGACGCAGATTCACGAACGGCCGCCGCGCTTCCGCGTCTTCGTGAACGATCCCTCGCTGATGACGCGCGACTACGGCTACTGGATCGAGAACCGAATTCGCGATCGCTTCGAGCTGGAGGGCGTGCCGGTCGCGATCGACTTCGTGCGGCGGGCATGAACATTCACGTCGTCGGCGGCGGCTCGTGGGGAACCGCGTTCTCGCGCCTGCTCGCCGAGCACGGCCACGAGGTGACGCTCGCCTGCCGCGACCCCGAGCAGGCGCGCGTGATCCGCGAGACGGGACACAATCCGCGCTATCTGCCCGACGTCGACCTGTCGGGGATCGCCGCTGTCGCGGGGGACGAGGCCGACCTCGAGTCGTCGGACCTCGTCGTCTTGGCCGTGCCTTCGAAGGCGTTTGCCGACGTAGCCGCGTCGCTTCCGGGCGAGGCGCCGGTGCTGTCGCTCACCAAGGGGCTCGACCCTGCAACCGGCGACCGGCTCTCGACGAAGGTGATCGGCCGTCCCGTCGCCGTTTTGTCCGGTCCGAACATGGCCGAGGAGATCGCAGCCGGGCTGCCGACTGCCACCGTGATCGCTTCCGAGGACGAGCAGCTGGCCGACGAGCTGCAGCAGGCGATCAACTCGCTGGTCTTCCGCGTCTACGTCAATCCGGACGTGGTCGGCGTCGAGCTCTGCGCTGCGGCCAAGAACGTGATCGCGCTGGCCGCGGGCGGTGTCGACGGGCTCGGCCTCGGCGACAACGGCAAGGCCGCCCTGATCACCCGCGGACTGGTCGAGATGGCGCGCCTGGGCGAGGCGTGCGGCGGCCGCCAGGAGACCTTCTCGGGCCTCGCCGGAATGGGCGACCTGATCGTCACGTGCGAGTCGCGCCACGGGCGCAATCGCCGCGCCGGCGAGCTGATCGCGCGTGGCTCGACGCCGGCGGAGGCCGTGGCGGAGATCGGGCAGACCGTCGAAGGCCTGATCACCGCGCCGGTCCTGCGTGACCTCAGCCACCGGCTCGGGATCGAGCTGCCGATCACCGAGGGCGTGTGCGCGGTGCTCGAGGGGAACGTCCCGCTCGCCGATCTCGCCGAAGGCCTGATGGGGAGGCGGCCGACAGGGGAGTGACCTAGCATGAGCTGGATGCGTCGCATCGCGCTTGCAGCTCTCTGCGCCCTTTCCCTTGTAGGTTGCGGGGGCTCGACGAGCGGCAGCGCGACGGGCACCGCCTCGGGCGCCGAGGTCGCACCCGCGGACGCGCTTGCCTTCGTGTCGATCGACACCGACCGCAGCTCGAGCCAGTGGAAGCAGGGCGACGCGCTGCTGGAGAAGTTTCCGATCCGCAAAAGGCTCGTGGCGGAGATCGAGCGGGCACTTGCGGAGGAAGGCGTCAGCTTCTCCCGTGACGTGCTGCCTGCCCTCGGGCCCGAGCTGGACATCGTCGTCCTGAAAGGTGCCTCCGGGACGGGGCCGCAAGTCGTGGGCATGACCCAACCGCGAGACGAGCAGAAGCTCGAGGCGTTGCTCGGGAAGTCGAAGGAACGGACGTATCGCACGAAAGTGGGCGACTGGACGGTCTTCTCCGACACGCAGCAGGCGCTCGATGCGATCACGAAACGCGATGGAAATCTCAGCGACTCGAGCGAGTTCGCAAACGCGATGGGCGAGCTTCCCGAGGCCGCGAACGCAAAGGCGTACGTCAACGGGTCGAGCGTGCGATCTGTTCTGCCGACCACGGCAACCGGCCCGCTGCCGGTCGGGTCTCTGAAATGGCTCTCGCTCGGATTGTCATCCGAAGACGCCGGTTGGAAGCTCGGCGGCGCGTGGAAGTCGACAGAGGACAGCGGGGTCAATTCCTTCGAACCGACGCTGCTCGACAAGGTCCCCGCCGGATCGCTCGTGGTCGCGTCCTTCAAGGGCAACGACCAGGCGTTCACGCAACTGCGCGACGCGCCGGGCGCGCAGGAGTACCTCGGCCAGCTGCAGCAGGCGCTCGGCGTCGGCTTCGACGACCTGACGCGGCTCTTCTCGGACGAGGGCGTGCTCTACGTGCAGAAGAGCGCGCCGCTCCCCGAGGTGACGCTGATCCTGAAGGAGAAGGACGCCTCCGCGGCGATGCGGACGGTGAACACGCTTGCGGCGCGGGCGGCGACCTTGCTCCGCGCCCAGCTGACCGAGACGAACGCTGCCGGAACGGTGAAGAAGCTTTCCTTCGACCGGTTCGCGATCTACTACGGAATCGACGACGGCAACCTCGTGGTCTCGGACTCGATCGCCCCCTTCGGCCGCAAGGTCGACTCGACGATCGAGGACGACCCCGTGTTCGAGGAGGCGAAGGACACCGCCGGCCTGCCCGACGAATCGGCTGGTTTCGCCTACGTGAACGTCCAGGAATTGGTGCCCGTGGTGGAGGGTTTCGCGCAGGTCTCGGGCGCGACCGTGCCGCTCGACGTGTCGGCGAACCTCGCTCCGCTACAGAGTTTTCTCACCTACGCGACGGCGGCCGACGACGTCTCGAGGTTCGGCGCGCTGCTGCGGGTGCGGTAGAAGCGGCGTTCTTGTTTCGCTACCCTCCCGAGTCAATGTCAGTGCGCGACTTTCTCTTCACGTCGGAGTCCGTCACCGAGGGGCACCCGGACAAGATCGCCGATCAGATCTCGGACGCGGTGCTCGACGCAGTGCTGCGGGACGACCCGAGAGGACGCGTCGCCTGCGAGACGCTGATCACCACCGGCCTCGCCGTCGTCGCCGGCGAGATCACCACCGAGATCTACGTCGACGTGTCGAACCTCGTCCGGGAGACGATCCGCAAGATCGGCTACACGGACTCCGAGTACGGCTTCGACGCGAACACGTGCGGAGTCGTCGTGGCGATCGACCCGCAGTCGCCGGACATCGCGCTCGGCGTCGATTCGTCGTACGAGGTGCAGCACGACCCCGGCGACGACGATCCTCTCGACAAGGTCGGTGCCGGCGATCAGGGAATGATGTTCGGCTACGCGTCCAACGAGACCCCGGAGCTGATGCCGCTGCCGATTCTGCTTGCGCACCGGATCTGCAAGCGTCTGTCGGACGTGCGCAAGGCCGGTGAGGTCGGCTATCTGCGTCCGGACGGGAAGGCGCAGGTGACGGTGCGCTACGAGGTCGACGAGCACGGCCGGCAGCGCCCGGTCGAGATCGAGCGCCTGCTCGTCTCGACGCAGCATGCGGAGAACGCGGACGCCGACCTGATCAAGCAGGACGTGATCGAGAAAGTGCTGCACCCTGCGCTGCCTCCGCACCTGTACGACGAGAAGCGTTTCTACTCGGACCGGGACTTCGTCTACGTCAACCCGACCGGCAAGTTCGTGATCGGCGGCCCGATGGGCGACACCGGGTTGACCGGGCGCAAGATCATCGTCGACACGTACGGCGGCGCGGGACGGCACGGCGGCGGCGCGTTCAGCGGCAAGGATCCGACGAAGGTCGACCGCTCGGCCGCCTACGCGGCGCGGTACGTCGCCAAGAACATCGTCGCGGCCGGTCTCGCCGACCGCGCTGAGGTGAACGTCGCGTACGCGATCGGAGTCGCCCATCCCGTGTCGATCGCGGTCCAGACGTTCAACACCGAGCGCGTATCGCCCCAGAGGATCGAGGACGCGATCCGCGAGGTCTACCTGAAGACCGCCGCGTACGGCCATTTCGGTCGCGACGATCACGACTTCACATGGGAGCGCGTCGACAAGGCACAGAAATTGCGCCATGCCGCCGGTCTGAACGGTGAAGTCGAGCTGCCGGAGGGTGCGAATGCGCAGCCGCCGGTGGCTGCTGCCGAGCTGCACGACGCGTAGCGGCTTCGCGCCGCTGCGTCAGCGCTCCGGCCGCACGAACAGCCCGGCCGCTGCCTTCTCGCCGATCGCGCGCTCGGCGCCGTTCAGCTTCACCGTGACCTGGCCCGCTTCGGGCTGCGCGGCGCGGACCTCGAGCGGCTGGCCTGGGACGAGCCCTTCGTCGTAGAACCAGTGCAGGAGGTCGCCGTCATGCTCCGCCAGCCGCACGATCGTCGCCCGGTCGCCGGCGCCGAGCTCGGCCAGCGCCTGGAGCTCCTGGTTCTCCTGCTGCTCGAAATCCGGGTCGACCGGCCACCCGTGGGGACAACGGTCGGGACGGGACAGCCGCTCCCACGTGCGCTCGACCATGTCGTCGGAGAACGTGTCCCCGAGCTCGTCCGCGTGCACGTGCGCCTCCGCGGCGGTGTAGCCCATGAAGTCCGTCAGCAGCCGCTCGATGATCCGGTGCCTCCGCACCACGTGCTGCGCCCGCTCGCGTCCCTTCGCGGTGAGCAGCGCCTCCTTCCGCGAGCCGCGCTCGATCAGCCCTTCCTTCTCCAGCCGTTTCAGCATCTCGCCGGCCGATGCGCGGGAGACGCCGAGCATCTCGGCCACGCGCGATGCGAGCGGCAACTGTCCGCCCGACGGCGTGTACTCGCCGATCGGGAAGGCAAGGAAATAAATGGTCTCCAGATAGTCGTCGACGGAATGACCCTGCGCCATTGCTGCGCGCAGCGTACCCCTGACACCTGATGTAAGGTAACCCTTACAACGCTTCGATGAGCACCGCCCAGACCCTCATCCTCGGCGCGATCGCCGGCTTCACGATCTTCCTCGGCCTGCCGATCGCGCGCATGCGCAACGTCTCGCCGGCGCTGAAGACGCTCCTCGCGTCGAGCGCGACCGGGATCTTGATCTTCCTGCTCTGGGACGTGCTCAGCCACGGGGTCGGCCCGGTCGAGGAGGCGATCGAAGAGCACGAGTGGAGCGAGGCGGTCGAGCTCGTGCCGCTGCTGGCTGGTGGCTTCATTGTCGGCCTGATGGGTCTCGTGTACTACGACGCGTGGATGAAGCGGCGGCGGCAGAAGGCGCTGCTCGGTCCCGGCGCGGCCTCCGAGGCCGAGTTCGCCCGCCGCGCCCGCTCGCTGGCGCACCTTTCACCGGCGCGTGCGCTCGCCGTCTTCATCGCGACGGGCATCGGCCTGCACAACTTCGGCGAGGGACTGGCGATCGGCCAGGCCGCAGCCTCTGACGAGGTCAGCCTAGCGCTCGTGCTGATCATCGGGTTTGCCCTGCACAACGCGACCGAGGGCTTCGGGATCTGCGCGCCCCTCCAGGGAGAGGCCGACCCTCCGGGTTGGGGTTTCCTCGCCCTCCTGGGCGTCATCGGCGGGCTGCCGACGTTCCTCGGCACGGCGCTCGGACAGGCCTGGGTCAGCCAGTCCGTTTCGGTCGCCTTCTTTGCTCTTGCCGCGGGCTCGATCCTCTATGTCGTGATCGAGCTGCTCAACGTCGTCCGCGGCGCCGGCGCGAAGACGATGGTCACCTGGGGGATCATCCTCGGCCTGTCGCTCGGCTTCGCGACGGACTTCTTCCTGGAGGCCGTCGGCGGCTGACCCTAGGCTGGCCGGGTGACTCGGCTGGCGTCCATCTATCCGCTCGTGACCGCGCGCGCGCTGGCGCGACCGTTCACCTACTCCGTGCCCGAGGAGGCGCGTGTCGGGTCCGTCGTCGAGCTGCGCTTCGGCAATGCGCGGCGCCGTGGCCTCGTTGTCGCACTCGACGTCGACGCGCCGCGCGGAGTCGAGGTCTCGCCGATCGAGCGCGTGGTGGAGGAGCTCCCTCCGGCGCTCGTCGAGCTCGCGCTCTGGGTGGCCGACTACTACGGATCGACGCCGGCGCGAGCGCTCGCGCTCGTCGCGCCGGTGAAACGGCGCGCGCGCGGCGAGCGGCCGCTGCCGGCGGAGCGCGAGGCGTTCGGCGGCGAAGCTGAGCCCGCAACGTTGTCGACCTCGCAGCGCGCGTCGATCCGCCGGATCGTCGAGGCGATCGACTCGGGCGGCGGCGCGAACATGCTGCTCTACGGCGCAACCGGCAGCGGCAAGACGGAGGTGTACCTGCAGGCGTGCGCGGCAGCGCTCGAGCGCGGCCTCGGCGCGATCGTGCTCGTGCCGGAGATCGCGCTCACGCCGCAGGCGCTGGGCCGGTTTCGAACGCGCTTCGGCGATCGTGTGGCGGTGCTGCACTCCGCGCTCACCGAAGCGGAGCGACGCGACGAACGGGGTCGGATCGAGAGCGGCGACGCGCGCGTGGTTGTCGGCGCACGCTCGGCGATCTTCGCGCCGGTGCGGGGTCTCGGCCTGATCTGCGTCGACGAGGAGCACGACCCGTCCTACAAGCAGGAGTCGGACCCGCGCTACGACGCGCGCACGGTGGCCGCGAAGCGCGCCTCACTCGAGCGGGCCGTCGCCGTCTTCGGGTCGGCGACGCCGCGCCCGGAATCATGGGCGCGCCTCGAGCGCCTCGAGCTCGGCGGACGGATCACCGGCAAGCTGCCGCCGGTGCGAGTGGTCGATCTGCGGCGGGAGCAGTCGTACCCGCTCTCTTCTCCGCTTCTCGCGTCGCTCGGCGAGCTCGCGGAGCAAGGAGGCAAGGCGATCCTGCTGCTGAATCGGCGCGGCGTCGCTCCTGCCCTGCACTGCCGCGCCTGTGGAACGACGCTGCGCTGCGTCAACTGCGACGTCGCGCTCGTCCTGCACCAGGGAGGGACGCTGCGCTGTCACCACTGCGGCTGGTCGGAGCCCGAGCCCGAGCTTTGTCCCGTGTGCGCTTCGGCGGAGCTCGCGCGGATCGGAGCCGGGACGCAGCGGCTCGAGCGTGAGCTCGAGGCGTCGGTGCCCGAGCTCGAGCGCTTTCGGCTGGACGCGGACACGGTCGTCAAGCGAGGCGTCGCGGACGTCCTCGCCCGTTTCGCGCGCACAGAGCGCGGTGTGCTCGTCGGCACGCAGATGGTTGCGAAGGGCCACCACTTCTCGGGCGTTGCCTTCGCAGCCGTGATCGACGCCGACACCGGCCTCGGGCTGCCCGACTTCCGTGCCGAGGAGCGCACGTTCCAGCTCGTCACCCAGCTCGCCGGGCGTAGCGGGCGCGATGCGCCCGGGCGCGTGCTCGTCCAGACGTTCCAGCCCGATACGCGCGCGATCGCGCACGCGGCGCGTCACGACGTGGCGGGCTTCCTCGCCGAGGAGCTCGAGCGCCGGCGCGAGCTCGGCTATCCGCCCTTCCGGCATCTCGTGCGGATCGTCGTCGCAGGGCCCGAGCCCGGGCGGCCGGAGCGTGTGCTGGCCGAGCTGAAAGCGGAGCTTCCCGGCGACGTTCTCGGCCCTGCGCCGCTGCTCAGATTGCGCGGCCGGTACCGCGCCCAGCTCGTCGCCAAGACCGACCGCCCGCGCGTCGTCGCCTCCAGCGCTGCCCGTCTGTTCGCCGCGGCCGCGCCTGCGATGCGTCGCGACGGGTTGACCGCAGTCGTGGACGTCGATCCGCAGGGCCTCTGACATACACTGGCCGGCGTGACGCAGGAAGTCGAAGGTGAAGTCCGTGTGGATGAGAAGCTCGACGCCGAGGCGCAGGCTCGGCGCCGGCTTGCGCTCGCGCAGATCCGGCAGTACCCGGATCCGGTGCTGCGGATGAAGGCGCGCGAGGTGACCGAGTTCGACGACGACCTGCGCTCACTCGTCGCCCGGATGAAGCAGCTGATGCAGGAGGCGCAGGGTGTCGGCCTCGCCGCCAATCAAGTCGGGATCATCCGCCGTGTCTTCGTGTTCCAGCGCGGCGAGCGTGGCGAGGACGGCGACGTCATCGCCGTTGTGAATCCGGTCATCGAAGCCGGTGACGAGACAGAGGTGGATGACGAGGGGTGCCTCTCGATGCAGGGTGTGACGGTCCCGATCGAGCGTCCGACGACGGTCACGCTGACCGGCAAGGACGAGACGGGCGCAGACTTGAGGCTGGAGCTCGAGGGACTGCCCGCACGCGTCGTGCAACACGAGCTCGACCACCTCGACGGGACGTTGATCCTCGACCGCACGACGCCGGAGGCGCGGAAAGAAGCCCTCGGCGTGCTGCGGCCGAGGCCGATCCTCATCGGCTAGTCATGCCGCCGATCGCCGTCGCCGCGACGGCCCCGTTCGGCGCCGATGTGCTCGAGCGGCTGGCGCGCCGGCATGAGATCGCATTCGTGTTGACGCGCCCCGACGCGCCGGCGGGGCGCGGACGGAGGCTGGTTCCTCCGCCGGCGAAGGTGGTCGCCGAGCGGCTGGGCCTGCGCGTTCTGCAGCCGGAGCGCCCCGAGCTCGACGATGTGGAGACGGTCGTGCTCGCCGCCTACGGATTGCTGATCCCGCAGTCGCTGCTCGACCGCGCGCTCTGGCTGAACGTGCACCCGTCGCTGCTGCCGCGCTGGCGCGGCGCCGCGCCCGTGGAGCGCGCGATCATGGCCGGCGACCGCGAGACGGGTGTGACGATCCACGAGACGGTCGCGGAACTGGACGCGGGCCCGATCGCGGCGCAGGCGTCCTTCCTGATCGGGGACGACGAAGACGCGGGCGCCGTGTTCGCACGCTCCGCCGAGGTCGCTGCCGATCTGCTCGAGGGCGTGCTGGTGAACCCGAGCTTCGAGCCGCAGCCCGATCAGGGAGTGACCTACGCCGACAAGATTCGCCCGGCCGACCGGGAGCTCGATCTCTCCGATCCGGAGCAGGCGGCGCGCGTCGTGCGGGCGCTTTCGCCGCACATCGGAGCCCGGGCGACGTTGCACGGCCGCGACGCGATCGTCTGGCGTGCGCGCGTGGAGGACGACGAGTTCGTCCCCGTGGAGGTGCAGCCGGCCGGGAAGCGGCGCATGAGCTACGACGAGTTCCTGCGCGGGCTGCGATGAGCGAGTGGGCGCGCTACTACGCGGCGACAGGCAGCGACCCGCGCGAGACGTTGCTCGAGGCGCTCGACGCCTTCGAGGAGGCGGGGCTCGCGGTCGACCTCGGCTGCGGCAACGGCCGGGACACCGTCGAGTTGCTTGGACGCGGCTGGCGCGTCGTCGCGATCGACGCCGAGGAGGAGGCGATTCGTCTGTTGCGTGAGCGAACCGGAGACGACCCGCGACTCGAGACGCAGGTCGCGCGCTTCGAGGATGCGACCTGGCCCGCCTGCGACCTGGTGAACGCCAGCTGGGCGCTGCCGTTCTGCTCCGGCGAGCACTTCGCCGGACTCTGGGGCCGAATCGTGTCCTCGCTCGGGCGCGGCGGCCGGTTCTGCGGCCAGCTGTTCGGCGACCGTGACGAATGGTCGCCGGACGAGGAGATGACCTTCCACACACGCGATGAGGCGGAGTCACTGCTCACGGCCTTCGACGTCGAACGCTTCGACGAGGTCGAGGAGGACTCGAAGACGGCGCTCGGCGAGCCGAAGCACTGGCACGTCTTCAACGTGATCGCGCGCAAGCGATGAGCGTCTCTCCCGCGCGTCGCGCCGCCTACGAGGTCGTGCGGCGCGTGTTCGAGGAGGATGCGTACGCCGACCGAGCGCTTCGCTCGGCCGTCGAGGGTTTGGACGAGCGCGAGCGGGCGTTCGCGCAACAGCTTGCGTACGGAACCGTGCAGCGCGTGCGCACGCTCGATCATGCGATCGACACGCTCGGGAAACGCCCCGTGCGGAAGCTCGACCCGCCGGTGCGGGCGTCGCTCCGGCTCGGTGCGTATCAGCTCGGCTTTCTCGACGTTGCACCCCACGCCGCCGCGAACGAGTCCGTGGAACTCGTGCGGGGGGCGGGACTGGAGCGCGCCGTGCCGTTCACGAACGCCGTGATGCGCCGCCTCGCCGAGGGAGTCGGACGGCTGCTCGCTTCGCTGCCGGAAGGGCCGCTGAAGCACTCGTACCCCGACTGGATCTTCGACGTGTGGCAGCGCGACTTCGGGCCGGAAGGTGCGTTGTCACTGATGCGCGCGCAGAACGAGCCGCCGGAGCTCGTCGTGCGCGGCCAAGTCGAGGACGGTGAGCAGACCGACGTTCCCGGGGCGTATCGCGTAGCGCGGGTCGACGAGCGCGCGCTCGCCGAAGGTCGAATCTGGCCGCAGAGCCGCGCGTCCCAGCTCGCTGCGCTCGCGGTCGGCGCACGGGACGGCGAACGGATCCTCGATGCGTGCGCCGCTCCAGGCGGCAAGGCGACGATGCTGCGCGGTGAGGTGACGGCGATCGAGGTCAACGATGCGCGCGCCCGTGAGCTCGAGGAGAACGCACGCCGGCTCGGTGCGATGAACGTCCACGTCGTGCGCGCCGATGCGACGCAGCTTCCGCCCGAGCTCGGCAGCTTCGATCGAGCGCTCGTCGATGCTCCGTGCTCCGGCCTGGGTGTGCTGGCCCGCCGGCCCGACCTTCGCTGGCGTGCGAAACCTCTGCCGGAGCTCCAGCTCGCATTGCTGCGTGCGGCGGCCGAGCGCGTCCGGCAGGGAGGGGTCGTCGTCTATTCCGTCTGCACGCTCAACGCCGACGAGAACGAGGCGGTGGTGGATGCCTCCGGCCTCGAATCCGACTCGACGCTGGCCGCGGAGTGGCCGCACTACCGCCATCCCCGCCGCCCGGAGTTCTTGCTCACGCGCCCAGACGTGCACGGAACCAGCGGATTCTTCGTCGCCCGCCTCAGGGTTTAGTGTCCTCGGGCTGTGGGGTGGCGGGATTGGATCCGGACGGTCGAGGTCGAGCCGTCGCTGTACGCGGCCGACTTCTCGCGGCTCGGCGATCAGGTCGAGACCCTGCTGCGAGCCGGTGCCCGCGTGTTCCATTTCGACGTGGGCGACGGCAACTTCGTTCCCCCGGTGACGATCGGGCCGATCGTGCTCAAGTGGATCGCGCCGATCGTGCACGGCCGCGATGGAGCGATGGACTGCCACCTGATGGTCGACAACCCCGAGCACCATTTCCCGGAAATCGCCCAGGCCGGCGGTGACAGCGTCACCTTCCACTACGAGGCGGTGGAAGACGCGCAGCGAACGCTCGCGGTCGCGCGCGAGCATGGGCTCGAGGCCGGGCTCGCGTTCAATCCGGAGACGGAGCCCGAAAACGTCGCTGCGGTCGCGGAAGGATTCGATCTCGTGCTCTGCATGAGCATCCATCCCGGATACTCCGGTCAAGAATTCATGCCGGACGCGATCGACCGCGTGCGGCGGCTACGGGGGCTCCTGCCCGACCAGACGCCGATCCAGGTCGACGGAGGAATCGCGCTCGAGAACATTCGTCACGTGTACGAGGCCGGAGCGTCGCTGTTCGTCGCCGGCACGAGCATCTTCGGGCGCGAAGATCTCACGCGCTCCTACCGCCGCTTGGTACAAGCGTTGGCGTGAACTTCATGGAGCGTGCGCTTGCGCTCGCCGCGCGTGGGCGCGGGACGACGTATCCGAATCCGCTCGTCGGCGCGGTACTCGCCCGTGGCGATGAGGCCCTCGGCGAGGGCTGGCACGAACGTCCGGGAGAGCCGCACGCCGAGGTGCACGCGCTGCGGGCCGCCGGCGAGCGCGCGCGCGGTGCGACGCTCTACGTGACGCTCGAGCCGTGCTCGTATCACGGGCGCACGCCACCCTGTGCCGACGCGCTGATCGACGCCGGAGTCGCTCGGGTCGTCGTCGGCTCAGTGGATCCGAATCCGCAGGTTCACGGTCAGGGGATCGCGCGAATGCGCGCCGCAGGCGTCGAGGTCGACGTCGAGGATCTCTGGGAGGCGCGCGCGCTCAACGCCGGGTACTTCTCCGTGCACGAGCGAGGACGGCCCTGCGTGATCCTGAAACTCGCGACGACACTGGACGGCGCCGTCGCCGTTTCCGGCCGCCGCTGGATCACCGGCGAGGAGGCGCGCCGACGCGTGCACGAGTGGCGCGGCTGGGTCGACGCCGTCGCGGTCGGAATGGGCACCGTCCGGACCGACGCACCACGGCTCGATGCGCGCGACGTCGACGCGCCGAAGCAGCCGCGGCGGCTCGCGTTCGGGAACGGACCGCTGCCGGAGGATTCGGAGTTGGAGCTGAGGAGCGGTCCACTCGACGAGGAGCTGCGCAGCCTCGCCGAGGAGGGGGTACAAACGCTGTTGCTGGAAGGCGGGCCGACGCTCGCAGCGGCATTTCTCGAGGCGGATCTCGTGGACGAGGTGCGCTGGTTCGTCGCACCACTCGTCGGCGGCGAGCCGAAGCTGCCGCCGCTGGCTCGTGCAGTCGAATTGAAGCGCGTTGCCTCGGAGCTGGCCGGGGTGGACATGCTCGTTACCGGCTATGTGCACGATCCGTGACAGAACCTTGACTGTTGCTCTAGTCAGACGAGCTCGACCAACTTGACTAGAGCAGCCGCTTCAGCCATGTCGTTAGCCTTGATCCATGTTCACCGGCATCGTCCGCGAGCGCGGGACAGTGGTCTCCGCGGAGCCGACCGAAGCAGGCATGCGCATCCTGGTCGAGGCGCCCGAAACGGCCGGGGGGACGGTCGTTGGAGACTCGATCTCGATCGACGGGGTCTGTTTGACGGCGACCGATGTCGTCGACGGGCGGTTCGCATTCGACGCCGTCCCTGAGACGCTGTCGCGCAGCACTCTTGGCCGCCTCGAGGTCGGCGGGCAGGTGAACCTGGAACCGGCGGTCCGCGTCGGGGAGCCGCTCGGCGGCCACTACGTCCAGGGACACGTCGACGGCGTCGGACGCGTTCGCGGTGTCGAGCGCGAGGGCGAAGGCCTCCGCGTCACGGTCGAGGCGCCGGCCGACTTCCTTCGCTACTGCGTCGAGAAGGGCTCCGTCGCGATGCAGGGCGTGTCGTTGACGATCGCCGAGCTGCACGAGGACGCATTCACCGTGGCGCTCGTGCCGCACACGCTCGAGGCGACGACGCTCGGAACGCTGGTCATCGGGGACGCGGTGAACCTCGAGGCGGACGTGCTGGCGAAGTACGTCGAGCGGCTCACGCGGCGATGAGGCTGGAACCGCTCTACGACATCCGCTTCTGCTATCCCGAGCACTATTTCGTCGAGACCAGCGAGCAGCTCGGCGTTTTCTTCGCGGAGGGCCGTTGCGAAGGTGCGATCGCCGGGCGCTTCCGCGGGATGAACCATCCACGGGTTCGCACCGACGACGTCTATCTCCCGGATTTCCAGGGCGTGATCGAAACCGACGACGGAGCCCGGCTGGTGTTCGACATCCGAGGCTTCGGGCGCCCGCGCGACTACGGCCGCGAGGTCGTCGGGACGATTGGCCACGCGACGGCCGACAATCGCTACGCGCGGCTCAACGATGCGCTTTGCGTCTTCGCCGGCGAGGCGCGCGACAAGGAAATCCGACTCGAAGTCGCGGAATTGATCTGGGAACCACTCTCCGGCTGACGCTCGCTACGATCAAATCGATGGCGACAGCGACCAAGACCCCGTTCGCGACGATCGAAGAGGCGATCGAAGAGATCCGCAGTGGTCGTTTCGTCGTTGTCGTCGACGACCCCGACCGCGAGAACGAGGGGGACCTCGTGATCGCGGCGCAGTTCGCGACGCCGGAGGCCGTCAACTTCATGGCCATACAGGCGCGCGGCTTGATCTGCCTCTGTCTGACCGAAGAGCGGTGTGACGAGCTCGGCCTCCGCCAGATGACGGAGAACAACGAAGCACCGCTCGGCACGGCGTTCACGGTGACGATCGAAGCGCGCGAAGGCGTGACGACGGGCATCTCCGCGCACGACCGCTCGCACACGATCCAGGTCGCCATCCATCCCGAGTCGACCCCGGACGACCTGGTGCAGCCCGGCCACGTCTTTCCCCTTCGCGCCAAGCGCGGCGGCGTCCTCGAGCGCACCGGCCAGACCGAGGCCGCCGTGGACCTCGCGCGGCTCGCCGGACTCACTCCGGCGGGCGTCGTCTGCGAGGTGATGAACGAGGACGGGACGATGGCGCGGGTTCGGGACCTGATCCCGTACATCGCTCGTCACGGCCTGAAGATGATCACCGTCTCCGATCTCGTCGAGTACCGCCGCCGCACCGAGCGGCTGATCGAGCGAACTGCTCAGGTGCGCCTACCGACCGAATACGGCGAGTTCACCGCCTACGCATACAAGGAGACGCTCACCGGCCGCCCCCACGTAGCGCTCGTACGCGGCCACCTCGACGGAGCGGAGAACGTGCTCGTGCGCGTCCACTCGGAATGCCTCACAGGCGACGTCTTCCATTCGCTGCGCTGCGACTGCGGCGAGCAGCTCGAGCGCGCGCTCACGCGCATCGCGTCGGAAGAGCGCGGTGTGCTCCTGTACATGTCCCAGGAGGGGCGCGGGATCGGCCTGCTCAACAAGCTGAAGGCGTACGAGCTCCAGGAGCAAGGCCTCGACACCGTGGAGGCGAACCTCGTGCTCGGGTTCCCGGAAGATGCGCGCGAGTGGGGAATCGGCAACCAGATCCTGAACGATCTCGGATTGACGACGATTCGCATCCTCACGAACAACCCACGCAAGCTCGCGGGCTTCGACGGATTCGGCCTCCGGGTCGTCGAGCAGCTTCCGATCGAGATCACGCCCAACGCCGAGAACCGCCGCTACCTCGCCGCCAAACGTGAGAAGCTCGGCCACCGTCTCCACCATCAGGGAATCCGGATCGAGGACGAATGAGCAAGAGCTGGCCGGGCCGCCGGCACGAGCAAGCCGACGAAGAAGCGGAGCGCGAGGAGCCGCAACTGGAGGCCGTCGCAGCCGAATCGGAAGAGCACGAGCATGCGGCCGGCGACATCGACGTCCCCGACGACGTCGACGTCCTCGAGGGCGATGTGGGGCCGACGCGCCGCCAAGTCGCGATCGTCGTGTCGAAGTTCAACGGGGAGATCACCACGAAGCTCCTCACTTCGGCTCTCGACGAGCTCGAGCGGATCGGAGTCGACCGCGACCGGCTGACCATCGTCCCGGTTCCCGGTGCCTTCGAGTTGCCGCTGGCCGCGATGGCGTTGGCGAAGACGCGCCGCTACGTGTGCGTGGTCGCACTCGGCTGCGTCATTCGCGGTGAGACGCCGCACTTCGACTACGTGGCGGGCGAAGCTGCCTCCGGCCTTCAGCTGGCGGCGCTCGAGACCGGAGTCCCGGTCGCCTTCGGTGTCCTCACGCTCGAGAACGCCGGGCAGGCCGAGGCGCGGGCCGGCAAAGGTGCCGAAGCAGTGCGCACGGCGCTGGAGATGGCCGACCTGTTCACGCAGCTGCGCCAGACAGCGGCTGCGCAGTCCTAGTCAGCTACACTGGCCGCCGCTCATGTCGAAGGTCTGCGCAATCTGCGGGAAGAAGCCCGGATTCGGCAACAACCGGAGCCACTCGATGGTGGCGACGAAGCGCCGCTTCGACCCGAACCTCCAGCGCGTCCGGGTACTGCTCAAGGGCAAGCCGACCCGCGCCTACGTCTGCACGCGCTGCCTCAAGGGCAACAAGGTCCAAAAAGCGCTCACGTAACCCCATCGCAGGCCGATGCGGTCTAATGAGACCGTGGAGGCCTCGGCGCTCTCCTCTTCTCTCGGACGCATCACCATCGCCAGCGACGTCGTCGCGCAGATCGTCGCGCACGTCGCAGCCGAGGCATACGGCGTCGTCGACATGGCCGGCGGGCGGCTCGCCCGGCTTCGAGGACGCCGCGGGATCGAGATCGGACGGGACGGCGAGGCGGTCACGATCGACGTTCGTGTCGTCGTCGAATATGGGCTCAACCTCGCCGAGGTGGCGTCGACGCTGCGCAACCGGGTCACCTACGAGGTAGGGCGACTCACCGGCTTGCAGGTCGCTTCGGTCGAGGTACACATCACGGACGTGCGGAGATCCGCGTGACGCTGCAGCTCGAGGCGGCGCGCACGCTTGCACACGCCGCGCTCGCCTCACTCGAGCGGAACCGCCGCCGAATCGACGACCTCAACGTCTATCCGGTGCCCGACGGGGACACCGGCACGAACATGACTCTCACCGTTCGCGCGGCCGTCGAGCAGATCGACGCGACAAACGCCGCCGATCTGGCGACGCTCGCGCGAGAGCTGACGCGGGCGGCGCTGATGGGCGCGCGCGGGAACTCCGGCGTCATCTTCTCGCAGATCCTGCGCGGCTTCGCGGACGTGATCGCAGAGGCGGAAGCGCTCGACTCGCCGACTCTTGCGCGTGCGTTCCGCGGCGCGTCCGACGCCGCCTACCGCGCCGTGCGCAAGCCGGTCGAAGGAACGATGCTCACGGTCATCCGCGAAATGGCGGAAGAGGCGGAGCTGCACACCGACGAGACCCCGCGAGTGCTGATCGCCGCCGTCGTGCGGCGCGGTGCGGACGCCGTCGAGCGCACACCGCAGTTGCTCGACGTCCTGCGTAACGCCGGCGTCGTGGACGCGGGGGGCGTGGGCTTGCTCGAGATCGTGCGCGGCATCGCGGCTGCCCTCGCGGGCGAGCCGTTGCCCGAGCCGCCTCCCTCGGAAGAGCTGACCCTCGACGCGGTGCACCAGGAGCTCTCGCGCTACCGCTACTGCACGGTCTTCGTTGTCGAAGGCGAGGGGCTGGACCTGGACGCAATCGAGAACCAACTCGAAGCGCTCGGCGACTCGCTGCTCGTCGTGGGCGATCCATCCGCGCTGAAGGTGCACGTGCACACCGACGATCCCGGCGTTGCACTGTCGATCGGCTCCGCGGTCGGCGTGCTCGAGGGAATCGAGATCGCGAACATGCACCGCCAGACGGAGCAACGGGAAGAGCGCCTGTTGCACGTCGTCACGGACGCGCCGCCCGCCCTGACCGAGGTCGTCGCCGTCGTTGTCGGCGAAGGCAACAAGGCGCTGTTCGATTCGCTCGGCGCCACGCAGGTCGTCGCGGGCGGCCAATCGATGAATCCGGCCGCTTCGGAGCTCGCCCAGGCGATCGAACGGACGCAGGCGCCCGAGGCGATCGTGCTGCCGAACAACTCCAACGTCGTCCTCGCCGCGGAACAGGCGCGCGGGCTCGCAACAAAGCCTGTGCAGGTCGTTCGCACGACGTCGATCCCTGCCGGACTGGCAGCGCTCGTCGCGTTCGATCCCAACGCTGATGCGGAGGCGAACGTCCGTGCGATGGAAGAGACCCTCGCCTCGGTCGCGACGGGGGCCGTGACGGTCGCGTCCAAGGACGCGACCCTCAACGGGCTTGCGATCAAGAAGGGCGATTTCCTCGGTCTCGCCGAGGGAGAGCCGATCGCATCGACCGGAACGTTCGACGAGGCCGCGGACGCCGTGCTCGCGACCCTGCTCGCCGAGCCGCGCGGCATCGTGACCCTGCTCACCGGCGAGGAGGCCCCCAATCTCGAGGCGGTGCTCGAGCGCCTGCGGAGCGAGCACCCCGACGTGGAGGTCGAGGTGCACCAGGGCGGCCAGCCCCATTACCAACTCCTGCTCGGGGCGGAATGACCGGCCGGCGCCCCGTGCCAGGTATGTACCCGGTACGTGCCAGGTACGTACCGGGTACCGGGCGCCGTTAAAGTCCGGCCCCGTGGCCGGCGACGAGCCAATCAGGATCGTCATCGTCGAGGACAACAAGGTCTTTCGCGAGGCGCTCGAGCTGCTGCTGGGGCTTCGCACCGACCTGAAGGTCGTCGCCACCGTCGCCGACGGCGAGGAAGCGGTCCCTGCCTGCAAGGAGCACTCCCCCGACGTCGTGCTGATGGACTACCGGCTGCCGGGCCTGGACGGCGTCGAGGCGACGCGCGCGCTCCGCGCCGCCTGTCCGGAGGTCGGCGTCGTGGCCCTGACCGCATCTGCGAACCGAGCCGAGATGCAGGCCCTGCACGATGCGGGCGCGGTCGCCTGCCTCACGAAGGACCAGGAGCTCGAGGAGATCGTCGCCGCGATCCATCTCGCCGCCGGTCGCGCGTGAAGCTCGGCGCGGCGAACACCGCGATCGTCGTCGACTCGACCGCCGATTTCCCCGAGGCGCCGCAGCGCTACCCGAACTGGCGCATGGTCCCGCTGTACGTCCGCTTCGGGGACGAGAGCCGCAAGGACTACGTCGAGATCAGCCCCGACGAGTTCTATGCGCGCCTGCGGACGGCCGACGAGCTGCCGACGACCTCGCAACCGACCCCCGGCGACTTCCTCGCAACCTACGAGGCGCTGGCTGACTACGAGCGGATCTACGTGCTGAACATCTCGGCGACGCTCAGCGGCACGCACCAGAGCGCGGTCACGGCCGCGGCCGAGGTTGGCGACAAGGTCCGCGCGATCGACACGGAATCCGCGTCGGCGGCGATCGCCATACTCGGGCTCGCGATTCAGCGCCGGCTCGAGCGCGGCACGAGCGACGAGGAGATCGACGAGCTCGTCGCGCGCTACAAGAGCGACGCGGGCCTGCTCTTTACCGTCGACACGCTCGAGTTCCTGCAGAAAGGCGGCCGCATCGGCCGCGCCGCGGCCTTCGCCGGCAATCTGCTGAACGTCAAGCCGATCCTCACGATCAAGGACGGTGAGGTGCTGCCGTTGAAGCGCGTACGCGGCAATCAGAAGGCCGTACAGGAGTTCGCGCGCGCCTTCGACGAGGCGACGACCGATTCGCCGTCGCTCCGCGTCGGCATCGCGGCCGCCGATGCGCCGGATCGGATCGAGACGTTGCGCAGGCTCGTTGAAGACCTGCGCCCGCACGCGCAGATCGAGGTCGCGACAACTCTCGGCCCGGTCGTGGGAACGCATGCGGGCCCGGGAACCGTGGGCTTCTTCTGGTTCGACGATCCCGAACGCCCCTGACCGGCCGGCGGAGCCGGCCTCCGCCGACGGCTCGGCCCGCTGGCCGCGCTCCAACCGGCGGTCCGTATGTCGATACTGTCCCGCCGGTTTACACACGCCCAGCGGCCGTCAGGAACGTTCGGGCGACGAGTCGGTTCCCGTCAGCTCACACGGATCCGTGGGTCGATCACCGAATACAGCAGGTCGACGATCAAGTTCGCGCAGATGATGCAGAGCGTCGCGAAGACGACGATTCCCTGTGTCACCGGCAGGTCGAAGGAGCCGATCGCGTTCAGGGCCGTCTGACCCAGGCCCGGAAGCGAGAAGACGGTCTCGGTGAAGATCGCTCCGCCCAGGAGGGCGCCGACGTCGAGACCCAAGATCGTCACCACCGGCAGGAGAGCGTTCCGAAGCACGTGCTGGGTGACGACGCGCGACTCGGACGCGCCCTTCGCACGCGCGGTCCGCACGTAGTCCTCGGATTTCGTCTCCATCACGCTGGCTCGGATCAGCCGGACGTACAGCGCCGCATAGAGGACGGCGAAGGTCATCCAGGGGAGCACGAGGTGATACGCCCACTGCACCGGGCCGCCGCAGTCGGTCGCCGGATTGAAGAAATCGCAGTAACCGGTGATCGGCGTCCAGCCGAGCTTGAACCCGATCACGTACGCGAAGATCAGCCCGACCCAGAAGGAGGGCGCGGAGACCCCGATCAGCACGAACACCATCGCCACCCTGTCGACGAGCGATCGCGGCCGGAGTGCGGAGAGGATCCCGATCGGCAGCGCGATCGAGAGCCAGAGGATCGCGCCGCCCGCCACGAGCGAGCCGGTCACCGGCGCGGCACTGAGCACAGTCTTGTTCACGCTCTGCCGGTTGACGTAGGAGCGGCCGAGGTCGTGGTGGTACGTGAGTTTCCAGAGGAAGCGGGCGTACTGCTCGTACACCGGCCTCTCGAGACCGAGGTTGTGCGACGCGAGCTTGATGCACGTCGGCGTCGCGCGCTGACCGCAGGCGAGCTTCGCCGGGTCGGCGGGAATGAGGAAGAAGATGATGTACGTGATCATCGTGATGACGACAAAGAGCACCGCCGCCCAGAGCACGCGCCGAATCAGATAGCGGAACACCGCCGTCCTCCGTGACCTCGTTGACGCGCACATAGACGCGGGACGCGTTTGCGCGGTTTGTTGCGCTCTCGTTAAGCGTCCGTCCGCTCGCTGTTCCTATACTCGGAGCGCCCTGCCCGCGACCGCGACAGCGACCGGCTTTGCAGGCCTGGTCGAATCCGAGGCCTGGACCCGCACGCCTGCGGCACCGCGGCCGGAACGACTCGACGCGGCCGTCGACGCGCTGCCCGGCGTCGGTCCGTCGGTGCGGACGAAGCTTGCGCGACTGGGTCTGAGAACCGTCCGGGACGTGCTGGAGTATCGCCCGCGCGACTATCAGCGGCCGCTCGGCGAGACGCCGATCGCACAGCTGCGTGTCGAGGAAGAGGCTGCTGTCGCGGGCGTGATCCGCTCCGCCACGCTCCGCAATGCGCGTGGTCGGATGACGATCTTCAAGGCGATCGTCGAGGACGACTCGGGAGGAGTCACGGCAACGTGGTTCAACCAGCCGTGGCTCGAAGGCAAGCTCACGCCGGGCACGAAGGTGCGTCTGCGGGGCGTACTGCGGCGGCGAGAGTTCAACGTCAAGTCGTACGACGTTGGGGAGATGTCGGCGACGGCGGACTTCGCGCCCGTCTACCCCGCAAGTGAGGAGCTGCCCGCGAACCGGCTCCGCACGCTCGTCGAGCGGGCGCTCGAACGGGTGCGTGACGTCCCCGATTCGCTGCCCGCCGAGCTGAAGGCGCGCGAGTCGCTGCCATTGCGCCGCGACGCCCTCGTCGCGCTGCACCGTCCGCGAACGCTCGCGGAGGCCGAGCTCGGGCGCGCCCGACTGGCCTTCGACGAGCTGCTCGTCCTCCAGCTGGGGATCGCGCGCAGCGTCCGCGAGCGCGAGGCGGCGGTCGCTCCCTCGCTCGACGCGCCCGGTGAGCTCGTCGCGCGGTATCGGCACGCGCTGCCGTTCGCACTCACCGAGCACCAGGAGCGCGTGATCTCGGAGATCGACCTCGACCTGGAGCGCCCAACGCCGATGCAGCGTCTCCTCCAAGGGGACGTCGGCTCCGGCAAGACCGTCGTTGCGCTCTACGCGCTCCTCCGGGCGGTCGAGAGCGGCCGGCAGGGCGCGCTGATGGCGCCGACGGAAACGCTTGCCGAGCAACATTTCCTCACCATCGAGTCCCTGTGCCTCGAGCTGGGCGTGCGCGTCGCGCTGCTCACGGGCTCGGTCAAGAGCGAGCTCGACACGGACATCGTCGTGGGAACGCACGCACTGATCCAGGAAGGCGTCGAGCTGCCGCGGCTCGCCGTCGCCGTCGTCGACGAGCAGCACCGCTTCGGTGTCGAGCAGCGGCGTGCCCTCGTCCAGGGACGAGCTCCGCACACGTTGCACATGACGGCGACGCCGATTCCGCGGACGCTCGCGCTGACGGTCTACGGCGACCTCTCCGTGAGCGAGATCTCGAAGCCGCCGGCGGAACGGAAGCCGATCGTCACCGCCTGGGTGACGGCAGAGCGGTCGTCCGATGCGTACACGCGCCTCCGCAAGCACCTCGACGCGGGGCGCCAGGCGTACGTCGTCTGCCCGCTGATCGAGGAGTCGGAGACGTCGGTCGCGCGCGCCGCGGAGGCGGAAGCCGAGCGGCTGCGCCGGGGCGAATTGCGCGACTACCGGGTCGGCCTGCTGCACGGCAGGCTGCGCCCCGCGGAGCGACGGGAGTTGATGGCTCGTTTCAAGGGGCGTGATCTCGACGTCCTCGTCGCGACGACGGTGATCGAAGTGGGCGTCGACGTCCCGAACGCGACGATCATGATCGTGCAGGAGGCCGACCGGTTCGGGCTCGCGCAGCTGCACCAGCTGCGGGGGCGCGTCGGGCGCGGCGCCGAGCAGTCCTACTGCCTGCTGATTTCGCGCGCGCGCCAGCAGCTCACGGATACCGCCGTGGAGCGGCTGGAGGCGCTCGTCTCGACGACGGACGGGTTCGAGCTCGCGGAGAAGGACCTCGAGCTGCGCGGGGAGGGCCAGCTGCTGGGAACGCGCCAGTCCGGGCTCTCCGATCTGAAGTTCACCAAGCTGCGCGCCGACCGCGAGCTGCTGGAACGGGCCCGCGAGGCGGCGAGGAGTCTCGGCGACGTCGCCGGCCCGTTGTCCGACGAGGTCGAGCTGAGGTTCGGACAGCGCGACGTCGCCGCGTAGCGTCAGGCGCCGCCCCGGAGGAGCAGGATTCGCGGGTGCGCATCATTGCCGGAACGCATAAGGGCCGTCGCATCAGCGCGCCGCGGGGACGCACGACGCGGCCGACGTCCGATCGCGTCCGCGAGAACGTCTTCAACCTCGTCGCCGCGTGGGTCGAGGACGCGGACGTGCTCGACCTGTATGCGGGCTCCGGCGCGATGGGGATGGAGGCGCTCTCCCGCGGCGCGGCGCGCGCAACGCTCGTCGAGAGCGAGGTCGAGGCCTGCCGCACGATCAACGACAACCTCGGCAAGCTCGGCCTCGACGCGACCGTGCTCTGCCAGGACGTCGCGCGCTCCCTCGCGACGGAGACGCGCACCTACGACCTGATCTTCTGCGACCCGCCGTACGACGGGTACGAACGCCTCGCGCCGCAGCTCGCCCGCCACCTGCCGCGGCTGCTCGCCGAGGATGGCGTGCTCGTCCTCGAGACCTCGTCGCGCGCGCCCGAGCCCGAGCTACCTCTGGCGCAACGAACGTCCCGCCGCTACGGCGCCGCTCGGATTACGCTGTTTCAGCGGTATGAGCTGGAGCAGCGTGAACGCCCGACTTGACGTGTCGCTCTCGCGTGTCTCACGCGTTGCTGGCGGTGCGGGGCCGGAGGGCACAGTATGAGGAATACGGGCCCGCAGAGCACCGTGCCGCCAGCGACGCGAGGCGGCGGCGGAGCCGGGCTCCGCCCGGCGGGAGCCGTCGCCGGTGAGAGGCGCGAGCCGTGCTGACGGCCATCTATCCGGGCACGTACGACCCCGTGACGAACGGGCACATCGACGTGATCATCCGCGCAGCGGCGATCTTCGACCGGCTCGTCGTCGGCGTCGTCGGCGCGCCGCGGCACAAGCAGCCGATGTTCTCGCTCGACGAGCGCGTGGGGTTCCTGCGCGAGGCGACCGCGCAGCTGGAGAACGTCGAGGTCGACGTTTTCTCCGAGCTCGTCGTCGACTTCGCGCGCAAATGGGAGGCGAAAGCGATCGTCAAGGGCCTGCGCGTGATCTCGGACTTCGAATGGGAGTTCCAGATGAACCAGCTGAACCGGACGCTCGCGCCGGAGATCGAGACCGTCTACGTGATGGCCAGCCCCGCGGTTTCCTTTGTTTCGTCGAGCGGAGTGAAGGAGATCGCTGCCTTCGGCGGAAACGTGGACGAGCTGGTCCCAGAGGCGGTCGCCCGCCGCTTCAGGGAGCTTCATCCAAACGGTAGACCCGGGACCCCAGAGAACCCGGCTGAGTAGACTTCCTCGCGCCCCTGGCCGGCGACGGCTCCCGCCGGGCGAAGCCCGGCTTCGCCGCCGCCTCGGCCCGCTGACGGCACGATGCTCTCCGCGCCCGTATGTCGATACTGTGCGCTCCGGCCTCGCACCGCCAGCGGGCCGCCAGGAACGCGAGGGACCGTGTCGAAGCAGAGATGCCTATGAACCCGACTACACTTCTCGCCTGATGGACGTACTCGTTCTCATCGACAAGCTCGACGACCTCGTGCACAACGCGAAGGCGGTGCCGCTGACCGACCAGGTGCGTATCGACCGCGAGGAGATCTACGACATCCTCGACCAGATGCGCGCCACGATCCCCGAGGAGATCAAGCAGGCCCGGTGGATCGTCAAGGAGCGCCAGGAGATGCTGGCCGAGGCGAAGCGCGAATGCGACCGGCTGCTCAACGAGGCGCGCGAGCAGGCCGTGCGGGAGGCCTCGCAGACGGAGATCGTCAAGCTCGCCGAAAAGCAGGCGCAGGACATCATCGACCAGGCTCGGCGCGAGGCGCGCGAGACTCGCCTCGAGATGGAGGACTGGGCGGACGGCATCCTCTCGACGCTCGAAGTCAACCTCGACAAGTTCCTGAGCGCCGTCAAGCG